>Ga0163144_10001990_pt1 | contig 47771 bp, 40 predicted proteins | sample OliLak19BULKMAT1_FD_123175 | JGI IMG/M metagenome (GOLD analysis project Ga0163144, IMG submission 123175) | Freshwater microbial mat bacterial communities from Lake Vanda, McMurdo Dry Valleys, Antarctica - Oligotrophic Lake LV.19.BULKMAT1 | ecosystem: Environmental > Aquatic > Freshwater >... | reverse complement strand
GGTCTTCACGGGCGCGGCCTCGCCGATGCAGGAGGCCGTGGCCGTGCGCGGCGGTCGGATCGTGATGGTGGGGAGCGGCGCGGCCGTGACCGCCATGCGCGCCGCGTCCACCGCCGTCATCGACGCCGCCGGGGCAACGGTGGTGCCGGGCTTCAACGACAGCCACGTGCATTTCCTCAGCGGCTCGCAGAGCCTGACCGAGCTCGATCTGAGCGGCGCGCGCACACTCGACGAGGTGCAGCAGATGATCCGCGCGTACGCGGCCGCCAATCCTTCGGCACCGTGGATTCGCGGACGCGGCTGGAACTACAGTCCGTTTCCCGGCGGCCTGCCCACGCGCGCGCAGCTCGACGCCGCCGTGGGCGACCGTCCTGCCGCGCTGGTCTGCTTCGACGGCCACAGCACCTGGGTCAACTCCAAGGCCCTGGAGGCGGCGGGCGTCACCAAGACGACCGCCGACCCGGCCAACGGCGTCATCACCCGCGACGCCGCCGGCGTGCCCGAGGGGCTGCTGAAGGAAGCCGCGCAGGGCCTGGTGCGGCGGGTGATGCCGAAGTCCAGCCTGGCCGAGCAGCGTGCGGCGCTTCGCGCCGGTATCGCGCGGGCGCATGCCCTGGGTGTCACCAGCGTGCAGAACGCCAACGGCAACGAGGAAGAGTTCGCGGTCTGGGAGGCGGCGCGCGCCGCCGGCGAACTGTCCCTGCGGGTCTATTCCGCCCTGTCGGTGTCGCCCGGCTTCACCGAGGCTGATGCCGACCGCTTCGATGCCATTCGGGCAGGCGTGACCGGCGACGACCGCTTCAAGACCGGCGCGGCGAAGCTGCTCGTCGACGGCGTCATCGAGACCAATACGGCCGTGATGCTGGCGCCCTACGTCAACAACCCGTCGACGACGGGTCTACCGAACTACTCGCAGGCCGAGCTCGACCGCATCGTAGGAATGCTCGACACCCGCGGCTGGCAGCTCTTCATCCACGCCATTGGCGACGGCGGCGTCCGCATGACGCTCGATGCGTTCGAGAAGGCCGCCAAGGCGAATCCGGCTCCGGCACGCGGGCGGCGCCACCGGGTCGAGCACATCGAGACCATCGACTGGGCCGACGTGCCGCGCTTCGGCGCGCTCGGCGTGATCGCCTCGCTGCAGCCGCCGCACACGCGGCTGATGAACGCGCCGAACCCGAAGGGCCAGTGGGCCGGCAACATCGGGCCCGAGCGGCAGTCGCGCGGCTGGCCGTGGAAGAGCATCGCGCAGGGCGGCGGTCGGCTGGCGTTCGGCAGTGACTGGCCGGTGGCGTCGCTGAATCCACTGCAGGGCGTGTGGGTGGGCCTTGGCCGGGCCGATCATGGGGCGGTGCCCAACCAGCGGCTCACGCTGGGCGAGATGATCGAGGGCTACACGAGTGGGGCGGCCTACGGCTCGTTCGACGAGGACCGCAAGGGTCGGCTCGCCGTGGGACAGCTGGCCGACATCGTGGTCCTCTCGCGTGACATCTTCACCCGCCCGCCGACATCGGCCGATGACGTGCAGGTGGCCGTAACCGTCTTCGACGGCAAGGTCGTCTACCGGAAGTAGCGCGTCAGGGCCGCGTCACGAACGGGAACGCCCGGCGTTCCAGCACCTCGTTCACGGCGCGGCTCGCTTCGAGGAATGCCGCGTCGGTGTGCGGGCTGGCGGCCGCGTCGGAGTTGGCGATGGCAATCGACCCGAACGGCTGGCGCGCCACGACGCAGGGACGCTCGGGGCTCGCCGTGTAGACCCACTCCATGGGCTCGTACAGGCTGTTGTAGGTGTACGCGTAGCCGTGCGGCCAGCGGTTCACCGTGATGGCCGCGATGTCGCGGGCAGGATCGAAGCCGCCGCCGCCGAGCACGCGCGCCAGCTGGTCGCGGATGTTCCGCTCGAAGGTCTCGAATGAGGTGGCCAGCAGGTCGGCCCGGCCGACCCGGTGCTGCTCTTTGCGCGGCTTGCCGGGGGCGCACGGATGGCGATCCATCCGCATCACCACCGGTTGGTCCGGCGTGCGCGGGTGTGTGAGGTCGCCGAGATCGACGGCTTCGCCGAGTCCCATGCTGTCGTGGTACATCGTCGGCGTCGACACATTGGCGATGCCGAGCGTCTGGAACGACGTCCAGCGGCGCAGCGCCACGCTGGTGTAGACGAGTGGTCCCTTCACGCCGTAGAGCAGCGCCTCCTTCTGCGTGGTCGGCAGGTCGGGGACGAGCGCTGGAATGAACATGTTCCAGCAGGCCATCACCACGTGCCGGCCGCGCACGTCGTAGAGCCGTCCGCCCTGGCTGTAGCTGACGACCACGTCCCGGGCGTCGTGTCGGACGTTGACGGCCGTGCTGTTGAGACGAATGCGGGCCGCCTGACCCGTGCGGTCGAGTCGCGAGTACTCGACACGCGCGGCACCCACGTCTTCCTGCGTGTGGCCCGGCACGGCATCCGGAATCAGCCATCGCACGAGCAGTCGCGCCAGCGTGGCGTTGCCGTCGGGGAAGTGGATCTCGCCGCCGCCGCCCTCCGCCTTCTGCCGGCCGTGATGGCCGCCTGGCAGATCGGCGAGCACGCCCTCGGGCATCGGTTCGAGCCCGAGCCCCTGGAAGCCGGGCACGCCCATCTCGACGCCGAAGAGGGCGGGAATGGCATCCGCACCCACGCAGAAGTTGCCGCGGCCCGTGGTGATGAAGAACCAGAGGCACTGCGGATCGACCTTGGCCACGTCGAGCAGGTAGCGCTCGAGGCTCATCTTCGCCAGGCGCTCCTTCTTCTCGGACTGCGTGAGGCCCGGCAGGTAGTCGGGCTGCGCCGGGTCCTGTAACCGGCGCATGTCGTCTCGGGCCTTCGCCGACAGCGGCATCTGGTCCACGTACTCGGATGGAAACCGTCGTCCGCGGCCGGCGCCGGACGGACGCACGACCAGGCGGTCGGCGCCCCAGGTCTCCCTGTCGAAGAAGTGCCCGCCGCGCAGGCCGAGCGAGGAGTAGAGGCTGCGATTGCCCTCGTTGTTCTTCACGAACCGATCGAGGTCGACGCCGATGCCCTGCAGGAGCTGTCGCGACGGCAGGTTGTAGCGCAGCGGCGACTCGATGTTCAGCGTGCCGCCGTTCAGGGCCAGCAGCCGCCCATCGACGACGAACTCGTTGCGCTTGGCGTGGCCGCCGAAGTCGTCGTGGTTGTCGAGCACGAGCACGCGCGCGGAGCGCCCGACATTGGCGACGAAGTAGTACGCCGCCGCCAGTCCGCTCAGGCCGCCGCCGACGACCACGAGGTCGTAGGTCTCGCCCGTGTGCGTCACGCCCGACAGGTCGGCCGTCGGCCGATCGCGCAGTTGATGCGCAACCTCGAACGACCCGGCGTGACTGCCGCGAAGTCCAGTGCGCCGCGGTGGGTAGTCGCCGCCGGCATCGGCCTGAGCGGCGGCCGCGTCGAGCTCGAGTGCCCAGCTCCACTTTGGCAGCAGCGAGGCGCCGAGTGCGACGGCCGTGCCGTTGACGAAGTCGCGCCGGTCGATGGCACGATGCAGACCCAGTTCGCGGTTGTCGCCCTTCACGCCAGGCCCCGGCTGACCAGCAGCTCCTGCACGGCACGATGTGCTTCGTCGAACGCCTGGTTCGTGAACGCCGCCGCTCCGGCATCGGAGTTGGCGATGGTGACGGGGCCGAAGCGCTGGCGGCCGATCACGTGCGGACGCTGCTCGGGCGGCAGGTCGGGGTCGGCGAGCGTGTCGTAGGTATAGGAGTAGCCGTCAGGCCAGCGGTTTGCCGCAATGCCCACGATGTCGCTGGCCGGATCGAAGTCGGTGCCGGCCAGCATGCGCGCCATCTGCCGGCGGATCGCCAGCTCCACGTCCTTGAAGGTCGTCGTCAGCAGCTCCTGCTGGCCGATGCGGTTCTGTTCCCTGCGTGGCAGGCCGGGCGTGTTGGGGTTGCGCACCATGTGCACCACGATCGGCTCGTCGGGCGTCGTCACGCCCTTGTAGCCGCCCACCGTGGACCCCGGATCGAGGCTGACGTTCGGGTGGTACATCCCGGGCGCGTTGATGCTCGCCACGCCGAGCTTCTGGAACGACGTCCAGCGCCTGATCAGGATGTTCGTGTAGAGCATCGGCACCTTCACTGCGTAGGCGAGGGCCTGCTTCTGCGGGCCTGGAAGCTCCGGCAGCAGATGCGGCACGAGCGCGTTGTAGCAGGCGAGCACCACGCTCTCGGCGCGCACCTGGTGCATCGTGCCGTCGCGCAGGTAGGCCACCCGGACGCCGGTGGGACGCGCGGCTGGCCCCTCGATGGCCACGCGCGCCACGGTGCTGTTCAAGCGGATGCGCGTCGGCGTCTCGGCGGCATCGAGCCGGTCGTAGGCCACCGGCGGCACCTTCACGATGGTAGACATGTCGTGGTGGCCCGGAATCGCCGCCGGCACCAGCCGCGACACCAGGAGGCGCGCAATCGAGGCGTTGCCGTCGGGGAAGTGGAAGGTGAAGCTACCCTGACGGAACGACTCTTCGGGCGGCAGGCCCAGCCCGTCGAACCCCACCCGCCCGGCGCGCGCCGACTCGAGCGCCGGCGTCGTGTCGACGCGCTTGTTGTTGCGTCCGCCCTGGCCCAGGAAGAACGGAATCGCGTCCGCGCTCACCTTCGCGTGGGTCAGCAGGAACTCCTGATAGCTGATGCGCGCAAGCAGCGCCAGCTTGTGCTCCATGGATGTGCCCGCGAGGTAATCGGGATTCGTGCCGTATACGCGGATCAAGTCGCGGCGTGCGGCGTCGCTGAGCGGCGCCTTGGCGAAGAACTGGTCCCACGGCAGGCGGCCATTGCCGGCGACGAGGCGATCCTCGCCGAAGTGCTCCTTGTCGAAGAAGGTCGACGGCCCGAGGTTGTGCGTGTCGAACAGGTCGCGGTCCTGGAACTCCGCGTTGCGCGCCACGTCCACGCCCAGATCCACGAGCAGCTGCTTGGACAGGTAGCTGTATGGGTAGGGCGTGGCCACGCTCATGGTGCCGCCGTAGCCGAGGAACGTGCGGCCGTGATAGACGAACTCGTTGCGCTTGGCGTGGCCGCCGAAGTCGTCGTGGTTGTCGAGCACCAGCACGCGCTGGTTCGGCAGGGCCTTGTGCCAGAAGTACGCCGCCGCCAGGCCGGAGAGGCCGCCACCGACGATCACCAGGTCGTAGGTCTCGCGCGTGTCGACGTCGATGCCGGGGTAGGTGGCGAAGGTGCCGCGTCGCAGCGCGTCGAACGACTGGATGGCCGAACCATGCTGCCCGCGCAGGCCCAGCCGCTGCGGCGGATACGACGGGTCGGCCGCTGCGGTCTGCACCCGCGCCTCGAGCGGCAGCGCCTGACGCGCGACGGCCGCGCCGGCTACGCCGAGCGCCACGCCATTCAGGAAGTCGCGGCGCGGGATGCGCCGGTGCATGCCAAGGTCACGAAACTCGCGCGCATTGTTCATCACGTCCTCGTGCGGCTGGCCGGAGCGCCGCGTGCTCTGACGACGCCGTCAGTCGGTGCAGGTCACGAGCTTCGTCGTGGCGTGGCCGGCGTACGACACGATCTTCCATCCTTCCGGCGTCTTGCCGAACAGGTAGGTGATGCCGCTCTCGGAGATCACCGATCCGTCCTTGTGGAAGCGCGTGAAGGTGCCGCTGGCGATGGCGGCGCCCGGGTTCAGGACGCACACCACGGGGACGGCAAACGCCGAGCGATCCCAGCCCCGTGTCAGCAGCCCTTCAAGCGATGCCGAGTTGCGCTTCACCACCGCCTCGGCCGTCGTGTCGACGTCGATTCCTCGTGCGCCCAGCTGCATCCACGGCACGTGGTAGACCCGGTCGCCCATCGCCTGCATGTTGCGCTCGGAGAAGAGCCGGTAGTAGGTGTGAACGGCGTCGGCCACCTCGCGCTTGATCGTGGCCACCTGCGCCGGCGTGAGGTCGGCCTGCTGCGCCAGGAGTGGACGGGGTAGCGCCGCGAGCAGCGCCACGAGGGCCACCGCGCGAATCGAATGTGACATGACTGGCCTTTCGAGAGCGACGTCACGCGGCGCCATCGTCAGGCCGACGTCGTCGATCGCGGGCAGGCTGTCACAGCGACCGGGGGTTGTCAACGCGCGCGCCGAGTCGGTGCGCCGGGTCGGCCACGGGGCCCGTGTGACGTGGGCCGGACTGTGTTGTTGGTCTTGCCGGAGGCGCCGATGCGTGTGCGCACGTGGTCTGGATGGGTCGGGGCGTGGAATGGGGTGGTCTGATGGCCGTTCAGTTGACTGTCGGCTGCAGCGCGGCTGCCCTCGCCGCCGTGATCACCGTCTTCGGCGGCAAGGTCGGGTACGAACGGCACGCGGCGCCGTGACCGGCGGCGTTGCCCGAGTCTCGACTACCAGCCGGCGGTCTGGCCGTCCTTCATGACGGAGCCAGCCATGATCGACTGGAAGCTCGCCATGGGCACCCCGGTCGACTGGTCCATGACCCGCGCCAGGTAGCGGCGTGGCCAGTGCCGGCGTCGGTGGGTGCGGGCGCACGTGTCGCCGGCATGTGTGTGGTAGTGTCGGCGTCCACCATGGCCGACTACGACCTCGTCATCACCGGCGGCACCGTCGTATCCGCCGCCGACACCTATCGAGCGGACGTCGGGGTGCGCGACGGCCGCATCGCGGCCATCGGCCTGCGCCTGCACGGGACGCGCACGCTCGATGCCGGCGGACTGCTCGTGCTGCCGGGCGGCGTCGACACGCACTGCCACATCGAACAGCTCCACGAAGGCGGCGGCGCCGACGAAGAGACGTTCGTCACCGGCAGCCGGTCGGCCCTGGCCGGCGGCACCACCACGGTCATTCCGTTCTCGACGCAGTTCAAGGGCCACGGCCTCACCGCGTCGCTTGCCGAATATCGGCGGCGTGCGGCCTCGGCGATGGTCGACTACAGCTTCCACCAGATCATCACCGACGCCACCGACGACGTCATCTTCCGTGAGGTGCCGGAGATCGTCGCCTCGGGCATCCGCAGCCTGAAGGTCTTCCTCACCTACGATCCCCTGCACCTCGATGATCGGTCGTTCCTGCGCGTGCTGGCGGCAGCCCGCCGGTGCGGGGCGCTCGTGACGGTGCACTGCGAAAACTACGACGCCATCGGCTGGCGCACCGCGGCCCTCCTGGCCGACGGCCGCACCGCCCCGAAGTATCACGCCTGGTCGCGCCCGCCGGTGATCGAGCGCGAGGCCACCTACCGCGCGATCGCGCTGGCCGAGCTCGTCGACCAACCGATTCAGATCTTCCACGTCTCGAGCCCGGAAGTGGCCGACGAGATCGCCAGGGCCCAGGCCCGCGGACTGAAGGTGTGGGGCGAGACCTGCCCTCAGTACTTCGTGCTGGCGGCCGCCGACATGGACCGCCCGGGCTTCGAGGGCGCGAAGTACATGTGCAGCCCGGCACCGCGCGATCGACCCGCCAGCGACGGTCTGTGGGAGGCCGTGCGACGCGGCACACTCGACGTGGTGTCGTCGGATCACAGCGGCTGGGGCTTCGACACGCCGGCGGGCAAGCGCGTGCACGGCGTGGACGCGCCATTTCGCGACATTCCCAATGGCGTGCCGGGGCTGGGATCGCGCCTGCCGATCCTGTTCAGCGAAGGCGTCACGGCAGGACGCATCTCGCTCAACACCTTCGTGCAGGTGACGGCGACCAATCCTGCGAAGCTCTTCGGCCTCTATCCCGCCAAGGGCACGATCGCTCCTGGCGCCGATGCGGACCTGGTGCTGTGGGACCCCGCACAGCAGGTCACCATCACGAACGCCCTGCTGCAGCACGCTATCGACTACACCCCGTACGAAGGGCGGCACGTCACGGGCTGGCCCGTGGCCACCATCCGCCGCGGCGAGATCGTGATGCGCGACGGGGTCGTCGATGCCGCGCCCGGATCGGGCCGCTTCCTGCCGCGCGCACCCTACGACCTCATTGCGCCGACCGGACGCCTGCCCGACGGATTCGATGCGAGCGCGTTCAGCGTCTGAGCGCAGCGCGGATGCGCACGGACGTGAGAGGATACCCCACGACGCGCATCATGTCCGCACCTTCACACTCCAGTATTCGTGCCGCCGAAGTCCTGCTCCCCTCGCGCGACCTCGCCGCCGATCTGGCGTTTTTCACCGAGACGCTCGGCTTTCGTCTCGACACCATCTTCCCCGCCGACGATCCGGCCGTCGCGACGCTGTCGGGGCACGGCCTGCGGGTGCGGATCGATCGCGCGTCGGCGCACGCGCCAGGCGTGCTTCGCCTGCTCTGCGACGACCCGGGGGCCATCGCCGGAGGGGCACGCACGGTCACGGCGCCAGGCGGCGCGCGCATCGATTTCGTGGAGGCGCAGCCGGCCCTGGTCACGCCCCCGACCGATCACACGTTCATGGTGCGGCATCTCGTGGACGGGGCGCCGTGGGTGATCGGGCGGGCCGGCATGCGTTACCGTGACTTGATTCCCGGACGGCTCGGGGGCAGCATCATCGCCTCGCACATCCGCATCCCGGACGCGGGTCCCGTACCCGACATGGTGCACTACCACACGGTGGGCTTTCAGCTGATCTACTGCTACACGGGCTGGGTGCGGCTCGTCTACGAGGACCAGGGGCCGCCGTTCATTCTGGCGGCCAACGACTGCGTCATCCAGCCGCCGCAGATCCGCCACCGCGTGCTCGAGGCCTCCGACCACCTGCAGGTGATCGAGATCGGCGTGCCGGCCGAGCACATCACCACCGTGGACCACGAGATGACGCTGCCGACCCCGAGGCTGCATCCGTGGCGAGACTTCGGAGGACAGACGTTCTGTCGGAGCGAGGCGGCGGCGGCCACGTGGACGCCGTGGCGCATGCCCGGCTTCGAGGTGCGCGAGACGGGCATCAACGCCGCCACGCGTGGCCTCGCGTCCGTGCACGTGGCGCGCCCCGCCGGCGCGATTGCCGGACAGGTGACGAGCCACGCCTCCGACATCCTGTTCACGTTCGTGCTGTCCGGGTCGGTCACGCTGCACGCCGATGGCCAGGGCGTGCATGCGCTCGGCGAGGGCGATGCGCACGTGGTGCCGCCGCACCTGAAGACCGCGCTGTCGCACGCCTCGGCCGATCTGCGTCTGCTCGAAGTGTCGCTGCCCGGCGTGTTCGAGACCACCACGTACGCGGGAGCGTCACTGAGCTGAGAGGGGTGCGATGGCTGTCTCCTACGAGAATTCGAAGATCGTGTTCCAGGGCATCAAGGACGCCGGCATCACATCGGTGTCGGCGTTGCCGGAAACGTGGCTGGGGCTGCTGCTGCAACGCGCGGAGAACGATCCCGACATCACGCTCATCCAGGTGGCCAAGGAGGAAGAAGCCATCGGCATTGCGGCCGGCGCCTATTTCGCCGGCACGCCGCACCTGCTGCTGATGCAGAACCACGGGTTCCTGGCGGCGATCAACGGCATCGTGTCTCTGGCGCAGCTCTACGGGATTCCGCTCTGCATGCTGATCGCGCTGCGCGGCCACTGGGGCGAACCGTACCCGTGGCACACGCGTGGCGGCATCGTCACGGAAGGCGTGCTGCGGGCGCTCGGTATCCCCTTCGAGTACGCGCGCGATCCCAAGATCGTGGGCCGTCAGATCCGCGAGGCGTACACGTTTTCGCAAAGCTCGCTCTCACCGGTCGCGCTGTTGCTGACGCGCGACCTGATGGAGGGCGAGGCATGACCCGTGCAGAATGCATCCATATGCTGTACCCCGAGTGTGCCGACCGGCTCGTCGTCACGATCATGGGGGCGTGTGCGCAGGAACTCTACGATCTCGGCCACCGGGAGAACTTCTTCTACCTGCAGCATGCGATGGGGCTGGCCTCCTCGATTGGCCTTGGCCTCGCCCTGCACCTGCCGCACGAGCGCATCGTCGTACTTGACGGCGACGGCTCCGTGTTGATGAACCTGGGCGCGCTGGCGACGGTGGCGCGCTACCGGCCGAAGAACATGGTCCAGATCGTGTTCGACAACGGCAGCCTGCTGTCGACCGGCGGGTTCGATTCGCACACCACGTCGGGCATCACGGATCTGGCGGCAATAGCCAGGGGCGCCGGAATCGAGCACGTCGCCGCGGTGGATTCAGTCGTGGGCTTCGGCGAAGCGGTGATCGACGCCCTCGCGCGCGATGACCTCAGCTTGATCGTGGCCAAAGTGGCCGCGGTTGGCCCCAACCACTACGGGATGGACCTGCAACTTCCGGAGAACGCGTTCCGGTTCAAGCGCTGCATCAGTGAACGCAAGGCCCGGGCGCAGGGATGACGGGCGCCTACGCGCGTGCCGTCGAGAGCCAGTAGCCGATGCCAAGCAGCGCCAGCCACGGACCACCGGCCACGAGCGTGGACTCGAGGCCCGGCACCCACCACGTCGAGAACAGCACGCCGCCGATGGCTGCCGCGCCCACCCACGAGGCCACCGGCATGGCCGCGGGCTGACCCGCCCGGCGCCGCGCCTGGCAGAACGCGATGTGTGTGATGAAGATCATCAACCACACGAAGAGCGCGCCGAAGAGCGCCACGCCGAAAAACCAGACGTACGCAGAATCGGGCCACAGCGCACGCACCAGCACAGCCGCGCCCAGGCCCAGTCCCGACACGAGCAGCGCGTTCACCGGTGCGCCGGCGGGTGAGAGCGCGCCCAGCCCCGGCGGCACGAAACCAGCGCGCGCGAGCGAAAACAGCGTGCGGGCAATCAGGTAGAGGTTCGCATTCGAACTCGAGAGGGCCGCGCTCAACACCACGAAGTTCATCAGTCCGGCCGCGCCCGGAATGCCCAGCCCACCCAGCACGCGCACGAACGGGCTCTCGCCCACGCCGAGCGTGTTCCACGGCGTCAGCGTCACCAGCAGCGTGATCGTCACGACGTAGATGGCCGACAGGCCGAACACCATGCGGCGCATCGCGACGGGAATCGTGTGCTCGGGGTCCGCCGCCTCGCCCGAGGTCACGGCCACGATCTCCACGCCGATGAAGGAGTAGATGACGAAGCAGCAGCCGAGCCAGACGCCCGACAGCCCGAACGGCATGAAGCCGCCGTGCGCGGTGAGATGCTGCAGGCCCACGGCCGGCGATCCCGTCGCGCCGGCGATGACCAGCACGGCCAGGACGATGAACACCAGCACGGCGACGACCTTGATCATCACAAGCCAGTACTCGATGGCGCCCAGCCGCCCGACGGCGCGCGAGTTCAGGTAGAGCAGGCCCACGGCGAAGGCCAGCACCCACACCGCCCCGGGCACGCTTGGAAACCAGTACGCCATGTAGATGGACGACGCGACGAGCTGCCCGCCGGTGGCGATCACCTGCATCAGCCAGTAGCTGACGCGCACCGCGTAGCCCGCAAACGGGGAGACGTAGAGGCCGGCGTAGACGCCGAATGCTCCCGCCGTGGGATGGGCGACGGCCATCTCGGTGAGGGCCCGCGTGAGCAGCAGCGACACCGCCGCGACGATGACGTACGACAGCAGGATGGCCGGGCCGGCCACGTTGACCGACAGGCCGCTGGCCAGGAACAGCCCCGTGCCGATGGCGCCGCCGAGCGCCATCGTCGCCTGCTGCGTCGCCGAGAGCTGTCGAGCCAGGCCGTGTTCGTTCGGGGCATCGGGTTGCTCGCTTGAGGCCATGCGGGCCGGAGTGTACCTCGCCCGTGCTTGACACGGCCGGAGCGGGCGGGGGATACACACACGTGCCCGCCACTCCGCTCGAACTGTTCCGCTCCCGATTCCCCATCCTCGGCCGCCGCGTCTACGTGAACAGCTGCTCGCAGGGCGCGCTGTCGACCGACGTGGAGGCGGCGCTGGGGGCCTTCACCGCGTCGTGGAACACAGGTGGCTCGCCCTGGGACCAATGGGTGAGTGAGGTGGAGCGCCTGCGAGCGCTCTTTGCCGCCACCATCGGCGCCGCCGTCGACGAGATCGCGGTGATGCCCAACGCCACGACGGCCGCCGCGGCCATCGCCACGGCGCTGCCGTTCGACGGCGCGCGTCGCGAGGTGCTGCTCGGCGGCTTCGAGTTCCCGACCATGGCGCATCTCTGGCAGGCACAGGCCCGGCGCGGCGCGCAGATCGTGTGGGCGGGTTCGCCCGACGATGCGTCGCTGCCCGTCGAGCGCTACGAGGCACATCTGAGCGAGCGCACCTCGGTCGTGCCGGTGGCGCACGTGTGCTTCCGCAACGGGTATCGACTCGACATCCCGACGCTCGTGTCACGGGCGCACGAAGTCGGCGCCCTGGTGCTGCTCGACGACTATCAGCACACCGGCACGGCACCGCTCGACGTGCATGCGCTCGGTGTGGACGTGCTCGTCACCGGCACGCTCAAGTACCTGCTCGGCCCGCCGGGGATCTCCCTGATCTACGTGCGGCGCTCGCTCATCGAGCAGTTCGAACCGCTCGTCACCGGGTGGTTCGGCCGCGTGGAGCCGTTCGCGTTCACGCTCGCCCCGCTCGATTGGGCCCGCACGGCGCGGCGATTCGAGACCGGATCCCCAGCGGTGCCGAGCGTGTACGGTGCCGCGGCCGGCCTCGAGCTGCTGCGCAGCGTAGGGGGGGATCTGATTGCCAGGCAGATCGCGCACCTGGTCGATCGCATGGTGACGGGGTCGCGGGACCGCGGCCTTCAGGTGCTGACGCCGGACGATCCATCCCGGCGAGCCGCGCTCGTGGTGCTGCGAGCCACCGACGCGCAAGCGCTGGCCGCGCGTCTGGCCACGCACGGAGTGATCGCGTCCGCCCGCGGCACGGGCCTGCGGATCTCGTTCCACGCCTACAACAACGACGCGGACGTCGACGCGGTACTCGCGGCGCTCGATGCGGAACGCGCGTTGCTCGCCTAGGGCGTGAGGGCGATGACGCGGAGCGGGCTGCCGCTGCCGTTCACGATCTTGAGCGGCGCGGCGATGACGATGGCGCCCGTCGCCGGCAGCTGATCGAGGTTGCAGAGGCTGGCGAGTCCGAACTTGCCGGCGCCGTGCATGATCGAGTGGTTGGGAAACGGCGGATCGAACGTGCCCGCCTGACCCGCGTCGGTGCCGATGGTCTCGACGCCCACCCCGATCACGTCGCGCTCGTGCGCCAGGAGCCGCGACGCGCGCGCGTCGAAGCCGGGGGTGTGCGGGCCATCGGCGGCGGCATTGATGAAGGCCGCGGCGTCGCTGCGGCGGCTCCAGCCCGTGCGCAGCAGCACCCACGTGCCCGCCGTGATGCGGCCGTGCTCCCGCTCCCAGGCCTCGATGCGTTCCGGCGTGAGCAGGAAGTCGGGATTGGACGCCACGTCGGTCGTGACGTCGATGACGGCGGCCGGCCCCACGAACTGCCGGACGGGAATCGTGTCACACGCGTTGTTCGGCAGGTCCTTGCCGGTGATCCAGTGGACGGGCGCGTCGAAGTGCGTGCCGGTGTGCTCGCCGAAGGTCAGCGTGTTCCAGTACCACGCGGGCCCGTGGTCGTCGTAGCGCGAGATCGTGTCGATCGTCACGCCGGGCGAGGGCGCGAAGATGGGCGGCAGGCCGATGACCGGCGTCGAGGGGCCGAGCGGCTGGGTCAGGTCGACGACCCGAACGCGGCCGGCCTGCAGTTCGTCAGCGAGCTGTTGAAGGATCGAGGGCACGGGCGTGAGCATACACCGTGCCTCGCCTACGTGGCTGCCGGCTACTTCGCAGCCGGTGGCGCCGGTGGCGCGAGATAGGGCATGAGCGTGGTGTTCATCGGGTGCTGCCGAAACAGGTCGAACTCCATGTAGTACCCCTCGGGGTCGTAGCCGACGAAGGCACGATAGCGGCCGGCGTCGTCATCAGACACCGCGGTGCCGCGCAGTGGGAACAGCGCCCGGTCCTTCACGGCCTTGAACCATCCATCGATATCGTCGACGAGGAACGAGACGTTCACGGCCTTCGTCTCGGTCCAGTGGTTCATGCCGCGGCGCTCGTCCACCAGGCCGACATGTCCGGTCCTGGATCCGGCGTAGATCCTGGCCCAACCCTGATCGACCACTTGCCGCAGTCCGAGCACCTCCTCGTAGAAGGTCTGCATCGGCGGCAGGTCCTGGTAGTAGAGCCAGGTGATCGTGGCCTTGAAGCCCAGGCCAGCGGGCAGGGGGCTCCGCGGCGCCCGCACCGTGCGATTGGCCTTCAGCAGCGGCGCGAAGCGTTCGTTCTCAGGATGCGGGTTGAACCGCTCGAACTCGAGCATGTACCCCTCGGGATCCTTGATCACGAACCCGTCGTGTGCGCTGCCTGGTCGTGCAGCGAACGGACGGCCCGGCGAGAGGCCCTGTGTCGCCAGATACCCGTGCCACTCCTCGAGCTGGTCGGTCAGCAGTGCCAGCGCCACCGACTTCGGCTCGTCGGCCGTGTGCATGCCCTTGGTGGCGTCCACGAGAATCAGATACGACTCCTCGGCCACGCGGAACAGCCGCGCCATCTGGTAGTCGGCCACGAGCTCGAGACCCAGCGTGTCGCGATAGAACGCCGTCGCGCGGTCGAGATCCCGGTAGTAGAGGAACAGATTGCTGGCCCGCACGCCGAAGTCGCGCATCGTGCGGAACGGCGTGTTCTGGGCGAGCAGCTCATTGATGCGCCAGGTCGGGTAGCTCAACATCCGCCCGAACCTGCGCGCGATGGCCTCGCGTGCCTTGCCGGTGTACTGGCCAGCTTTCTCGAGCGCCTGCGCGTCGGCCTTGAGCGTCCGGTACTCGTCGAACGTGGCCCCCTGATAAATGAGCAACACGTCCTTCCCGCGCGCCACATCGGCGGGGAAGAGGTCGGTGACGAGCAGACTGGGCTCGCGATAGAGCTTCACGCCGTTGCGGGCGGCGACCTTCTCCGCCTCCGGCAGCAGCGCGTCCATGTCGGCCGGCGGCAGCACCTCGCTCATCGCCAGCGTCTTCACGCCAGCGTTCACGAGCTCGGCGAAGCCGCCGATCGTGCCCAGTTCGTAGGTGTGTGGGGCGCTCGCGGCAGGCCCGGCGGGCGAACACGCGTATGAGGCGATGGCGACGAGGAACGTGAGGGCGACGGTGGTGCGGGCCATGGGCCTCCGAGATTACTCCAGGACAGGCGCGGGCGTTTCATCCGGAAATGCCAGGGCCGGCCATCACCGCAACCGTGGATGTTGCCATGCGGTCGATCGCCCCGCATTACGTCACGGACACGACGACCTTTCCACGACCGTGGCCGGTCTCGATGTAGCGGAGGGCAGGTACCGCGAGACCGACCTCAAGGACTCGGTCACCGACATGATGGTGATCGACGATCCGGAGCCGTCGGCGGATCCGCGCGAGAGCGCGAAGAACGTGCTCAAGAACCCGCGCCTCCGCATGTGGGACTACACCTACCCTGCCGGTGGCCCAGCCGTGAAGCGCGTCTATCGTAGTGACGTCGTCGAGGTGGTGGTCACGGCAGGCTCGGTGAAGGTCACCGGCTTCGATGGCAAGACCGAGCGCGAACCCTGGCGCCGACGCAGGCGCGCTTCATCACGCGCGGCACGGCGTAGACCGAGTCGAGCCCGAGACCCAGCTTCGATGATCTCTCGGGACAAGCCGCGCGGCCTCTGGGCCACTGCGATTTCACCCGCTGCCGGCCCTGGACTCGGCCGACGTGGCCGACGTGCTGGCGGCGGTGACACCCGGTGTCCGCCGGCTGCTGCGGCGTCAGGGGTGCGACCCGTCCGAGGGGGCACCCGCTCGCGACGGTTCGGCGAGACGACCGCGTGGCGTGAGGCCCCCCCATCTGCGGCGGGCCACGCCCGCTGGGAAGGGTTCGACTTGCACGCAGCGGTGCGCGTGCCCGCCGGACAGCGCGCGCGGATGGAACGCGTATGGCCGGTGCTGGTGCCGCGTCCGCGCGGATCACGAGTCTGAGCCGTGGGCGGGCGCGGGGGCGCCGTTGGATAGAGCGGGTTCCGTCAACTCGCGTTCATCGTTGCTATCGTCGGACGCACCAGCAAGGCGCGGGCGAGATCCTTCAGGGCATCGGCACTCCGGCCAAGCCGGTGGAGGGCGATGACGCGGCTGCGGAACAGGAACGCGTCGAGCGGGACCAGGTCGAGCGCGCGCCCGTAGTCGCCCAGGGCCAGGTCGAACTTCCCCGGTTCGCACGGTATAGTGACCGCATGACACTGCTGGAGACGGCGCTCGAACGCATCGTGGCTGTCGCCCAACCGGATCGCGTCATCCTGTTCGGCTCGGTCGCTCGTGGCGAGACCGGCCCACAGAGCGACTTGGACTTTCTCGTCATCAAGCGCGGCGTCGCCAGCCGTCGTCGACTGGCCCAAGCCATCGACCTGGCGCTCATCGGTGTTCCCGCATCGAGCGACATCGTAGTCGTCACGCCCGAGGACGTCGACGCGCTCGAGCACGGCGTGGCTGCCATCATCGGACCGGCGGTACGAGAGGGGCGCGAAGTGTATGCCGCCTGACCGCCAGAGCCCCGAAGACCCACGCGAATGGCTGCGCCGGGCTCGGAGAGAACGCCTTCAAAGCCCTGCTGGTCCTGCGGGGAGTGCCGGTGCCGCGGCTGACGTACAGGAGGCCTCCGCGTTGACTGACTACGCCGTCTCGGCTCGGTATCCGGGACCATCCGAACCCGTCCTCCTCGAGGACTACGAGAACGCCGTTGCGACGGCGACTCGCGTCCTGGTTTGGCGCAGCCGCATCGTTGAGGAACGGTTCGGTGCCTGACCATCGAGATGATGCCTCTGTCATTTCGACTAGTGGAGCCCCTGATCTGGTCTGTCGAGTCTCGCGGCCGCTATGATCCTCCCGAAAGATGACACCGGCGTCTGGCGATCGATTCGGCGCGAAGGGGCGCTCGAGGTCCTGCTCGACATCGCCGATGCGGACGCCACGGCGCATGCGCGGTTGCTGCATGAGGCGCGCAGCGCGGCCGCGTTGAATCATCCCAACATCTGCAGGGTCCATGAAGTGAGCGACTCGAACGGCGTCCCGTTCATCGCGATGGAGTTAATCGGCGGAGAAACACTGCAGGCCGCATTGCGGCGCAGGCCGATGTCGCCAGAGCGTGTGTGCCGCACCGGCCCGCAACTCGCAGCCGCGCTCGAGCACGCGCAGGCGCACGGCATCGTGCATCGCGACTTCAAGACCGCCAACGTGATGCTCAGGTCGGACGGACGGTCGAAAGTGCTGGACCTCGGGATTGCCACGCGCGCCGAATCCCCGCAGGAGCAACTCGAACGATGACGCAGCCCGCGTCCACGCTGATGGCTGGCACGCTGGCCTACATGGCGCCAGAGGTGCTGCAAGGCCACCTCGCAGATGCCGGCGAGGTGGCACTGGCGTTGGACGTAGCGAGTCCTGCAACAAGCGCGGAGCCGCGATCATCGAGGCGCGCGGCCTGTCTTCTGCCGCGTCGGCCGCCAATGCGGCCATCGACCACGTGCGCGCCGGGTGCTCGGCACGGGCAGCCGCGGGGTCACGATGGGCGTGGCTTCCGACGGCGGCTACGGCATTCCCCAGGACATCATCTACGGGGTCCCCGTCACCTGCGCGAACGGCCGCTACGAGGTGGTCAAGGGCCTGGAGATCGAAGACGACTCGCGCTCGACAATGGACAACACGCTGAAGGAACTGCTCGAGGAGCGCGACGGCGTGCAGCACCTGCTCGGCTGAGCACCGACGTCCGATTCATCGACCGAAAGGCTCTCCCATGACCAATACCGCATCCCCTGGCGCGCGCTTCCGCGCCGCCCTCGCCGCGGAGAAGCCGCTGCAGGTCGTGGGCGCGATCAACGCCTACCATGCCCGGCTCGCCGAGCGCACCGGCTTCAAGGCCATCTACCTGTCCGGCGGCGGCGTCGCCGCCGGCTCCCTCGGCCTGCCCGATCTGGGTATCAGCAATCTCGACGACGTCCTGACCGACGTGCGCCGGATCACCGACGTGTGCGCGTTGCCGCTACTGGTGGACGTGGACACGGGCTTCGGCGCGAGTGCCTTCAACATTGCCCGGACCACGAAGTCGCTGATCAAGTTCGGGGCGGCGGCGATGCACATCGAAGACCAGGTGGGTGCCAAGCGGTGCGGCCATCGTCCGGGCAAGGAACTGGTGACCACGGACGAGATGGTGGATCGCGTCAAGGCCGCTGCCGACGCGCGCACCGATCCGGCGTTCGTCATCATGGCGCGCACGGATGCGCTGGCCGTGGAAGGGCTGGACGCTGCGATCGAGCGAGCGTGCCGCTACGTCGAAGCCGGCGCCGACATGATCTTCCCTGAAGCGATGACCGAGCTCTCGATGTACACGAAATTCGTGGAAGCCGTGAAGATGCCGGTGCTCGCCAACATCACCGAATTCGGCTCCACGCCGCTCTTTACAGTCGAGGAGCTTCGCTCTGCCGACGTGAGCCTCGTGCTCTACCCGCTGTCGGCGTTCCGCGCGATGAACAAGGCGGCGCTGAACGTCTACGCGCACATCCGCCAGGACGGCACGCAGAAGAACGTGGTCGAATCCATGCAGACGCGCGCGGAGCTCTACGATTTCCTCGATTACCACGCCTACGAAAACAAACTCGACGAGCTGTTTGCCATGCCAAGGAGAAAGCCTGAGTGAGCACGGAGACCGCGGGACCCGCGACAGCCAGCCCGACGCCCAAGAAGTCCGTCGCCCTGTCGGGCGTCACTGCCGGCAATACGGCGCTGTGTACCGTCGGCCGTACCGGCAACGACCTCCATTACCGCGGCTACGACATTCGCGATTTCGCCGACGTGGCGACGTTCGAGGAGATCGCCTATCTGCTTGTGCACGGCAAGCTCCCGAACCAGGCTGAACTGGTGAGCTACCGCACGCGGCTGAAGGCATTCCGTGGACTGCCGGCCAATCTCAAGGCCGCACTCGAGTGGATCCCGGCATCCGCGCATCCGATGGATGTCATGCGCACCGGCGTCTCCATGCTCGGCACCCTGCTGCCGGAAAAGGACGATCACAACATCGCCGGCGCGCGCGAGATCGCCGACCGACTCATGGCCTGTCTGGGCTCCGTCCTGCTCTACTGGTACCACTGGAGCCACAACGGCCGGCGCATCGACACGGAGACCGACGACGAGTCCATCGCGGGCCATTTCCTGCACCTGCTGCATGATCAACCACCCCCGGCGCTGTGGGAGCGCGCGATGCAGACGTCGCTCAACCTCTATGCCGAGCACGAGTTCAACGCCTCCACGTTCACGGGGCGCGTCATCGCCGGCACGGGCTCGGACATGTACTCGGCCATCACCGGCGCCATCGGCGCCCTGCGCGGCCCCAAGCACGGCGGCGCGAATGAAGTGGCCTTCGATACGCAGGGTCGCTACAACGACCCCGACGAGGCCGAAGTCGACATCGTCCGGCGCGTGGGCAACAAGGAGATCGTCATCGGCTTCGGCCACCCGGTCTACACGATCGGCGATCCGCGCAACGACGTCATCAAGGAAGTCGCCCGGCGCCTCTCGAAGGACCAGGGCAACATGAAGCTGTTCGACATCGCCGATCGCCTGGAAGCGGTGATGTGGCGCGAGAAGAGGATGTTCCCGAACCTCGACTGGTTCAGCGCAGTGAGCTACCACATGATGGGCGTGCCCACCGCCATGTTCACGCCCCTGTTCGTAATCTCACGGACCTCCGGCTGGTCGGCCCACGTGATCGAGCAGCGCATCGACGGCAAGATCATCCGCCCGAGCGCGAATTACACCGGCCCCGAGAATCTGCAATGGGTGCCGCTGGAGCGCCGCACGTAAACCCGATACCCCCGTCCCTCACAGGCTTACCCATGTCCGCTCACATCTCCAACGTCCGTCCGAAACCCGACAAGGTGCTGGTCGACATCGTCGACTACGTCTCGAACTACAAGATCGCGAGCAAGGAGGCCTACGAGACGGCCCGCTATTGCCTGATCGACACCCTCGGCTGCGGCTTCGAGGCCCTGGAGTACCCCGCCTGTACTAAACTGCTCGGCCCCATCGTGCCGGGCACGATCGTCCCGAACGGCGCCAAGGTGCCGGGGACGCAGTTTCAGCTCGATCCGGTGCAGGCGGCGTTCAATATCGGCGCCATGATCCGCTGGCTCGATTTCAACGACACCTGGCTCGCGGCCGAGTGGGGTCATCCGTCCGACAACCTCGGCGGCATCCTCGCGACCGCAGACTGGCTGTCGCGCAACGCGGTGGCGGCAGGCCGCAAGCCGCTGACCGTCCAGGACGTGCTCACGGCGCTGATCAAGGCGCACGAGATCCAGGGCGGCATCGCGCTCGAGAACTCGTTCAACAAGGTCGGCCTCGATCACGTGGTGCTCGTGAAGGTCGCCTCCACTGCGGTCGTCGGGCAGATGCTCGGCCTGACCCGTGACGAGATCATCAATGCCGTTTCGCTGGCGTGGGTCGATGGTCAGTCGCTGCGCACCTACCGCCATGCGCCGAACACCGGCTCGCGCAAGAGCTGGGCCGCGGGCGATGCGACCTCGCGTGCGGTGCGCCTCGCGCTCATCGCGAAGACCGGCGAAATGGGCTACCCGTCGGTGCTGAGCGCGAAGACCTGGGGCTTCTACGACGTGTTGTTCAAGGGCAACGCGTTCAAGTTCCAGCGCCCCTACGGCAGCTATGTCATGGAGAACGTGCTGTTCAAGATCTCCTTCCCCGCCGAATTTCATTCCCAGACCGCCGTCGAATGCGCGATGGACATCCACGGCGCGCTCAAGAAGGCCGGCCGCAAGCCGGAGGACATCAGGAAGATCACGATTCGCACCCACGAGGCCTGCATCCGCATCATCGACAAGAAGGGGCCGCTCGACAATCCGGCCGACCGCGACCATTGCATCCAGTACCTGGTGGCGGTGCCGATCCTGTTCGGGCGTCTGACGGCCGACGACTACGAGGACCACGTGGCCAAGGATCCGCGCATCGACAAGCTGCGTGACAGGATCGTGTGCGTGGAGGACAAGCAGTTCACCAAGGACTACCACGACCCCGCCAAGCGCTCCATCGCCAATGCCCTCACGGTCGAGTTCAACGACGGCAAGAAGCTCGGCGAGTTCGTCTGCGAGTATCCGATCGGCCACAAGCGCCGGCGCAAGGAAGGCATGCCCGTGCTGGTGGAGAAGTTCAAGACCAACCTCGCGCGCCGCTTCCCTTCGAAGCAGCAGGCCGCCATCCTCGACCTGTGCCTCGACACGAAGAAGCTTGCTGCCACGCCGGTCAACGAGTTCGTCGACCTGTTCGTGATCTGACCCCCGCACCACGGAGCCAACAGCATGAGCCACAACCTCTTCGGCACCCTGCCGGAATTGAACGTCGGTACCACCAAGGGCAAGTACTACGCGCTGCCGGCGCTGGAGAAGGCCGGCCTGGGATCGTGCTGGAAGCGGTGCTGCGCAACTGCGACGGCAAGAAGGTGACTGAAGAGCACGTGCGGCAACTCGCCGCCTGGTAGCCGAAGGCCAACCGCACGGATGAAAGACGATAGTAAGGCAGCGTAGATGAACAAAGGCATCAACTCGTCTCGTCGGGCCGTCGGGGCATATGAGGTCTGATGACATAGTTCCATTCGCCATGAAACTTATCGGGGTGAAGGTCGATACGCGTCATTTCTTCCTTGGTGACGTTGCGGCCGGTTCGATATGTGCGGCGATCCAATCTGCAGGTCACTGTCAGCCCTTCCGCGGTCGTCGTCTTGGCAATGAGCTTGACGATGGTTTCGTAGTCACGCAGGGGTTCTCCACGCCAATTCGACGAGATAGAAGAAGAGAGGCGGTGCTCGATCTTGTTCCACTTGCTGGTCCCTGGCGGAAAATGACAGACCGACAGGAGCAGACCGGTTTCATCCGCGAATGTCTGCAACTCGCGTTTCCACAGACGCACACTTCATAACGCGACCAGCCCCGGATAGACGCCACGGCAAATGTGCCCGTATCGTGATCGGTCCCGACATTGACACACCCCGTGTTGCGCCCGATGTCGTAGATGCCGTAGGGATAGGCGCGCGGCACGTCGGGCGTGGGAAAGTCGTGACCGTTCACCTGTGCCGGAACTCCGCGTCGCGGTCCGGATGGTCGTGCCCCTCCTCCGTCTTGCGGTTGCTCTGGAGGCTATAGTCGAGCCCGTGAAGCAGCTGCGCGACCGTCGCGTGGCTGACCGGATGTTGGTGCCGACCCAGGGCTGTCGCCATCGTCCGCGTCGGCGCGTGCCCGCGCCGCCGTCGTTGTCCCCGTACGCCTGTTGTGGGCTCGTGCGACGGGGAGAGCCGGGGCGTCCGCGTCCGACAATGCGGATTCCGTCAACCCGTGTTCGTCGTTGCTATCGTCGGACGCACCAGCAAGGCGCGGTCGAGATCCTTCAGGGCATCGGCACTCCGGCCAAGCCGGTGGAGGGCCATGCCGCGGCTGTGGAACAGGAAGGCGTCGAACGGGACCAGGTCGAGCGCGCGCCCGGCGCTCGAACGCATCGTGGCCCACAGAGCGACTTGGACTTTCTCGTCATCAAGCGCGGCGTCGCCAGCCGTCGTCGACTGGCCCGAGCCATCTACCTGGCGCGGGCTCGGAGCAACCTGGCGCGGGCGACTCAAGGCCAGACGACGCCGGATGTCTTGCTTGAAGACGCGTGCTTCGATGCCCAGCAGGCGGTCGAGAAAGCCTTCCTCGGCTCGGTACCCGGGACCATCCGAACCCGTCCTCCTCGAGGACTACGAGAACGCCGTTGCGACGGGGACTGCGACACGTTCGGCGCCGAGCCTGCGGGCAGGTTCATCGCCTTCGCGAGGCCGAAGTCGAGCACCTTCACGGTGCCGTCTTCCTGCACCTTGATGGTGGCCGGCTTCAAATCGCGATGGATGATGCCCCGCTCGTGCGCGGCTTCGAGGGCTTCCGCAATCTGCTTCGCGATGGGCAGGGCCTCGTCGGGTGGAATCGCACCACGCGCGATGCGCTGCGAGAGATCCGGAACCCACAGACGAGTTCCATCGCGAGTGCGATGGTGCCGCCGCTCTCTTCGAGACCGTAGATGCCGGCGATGTGGGGATGGTTCAGCGAGGCGAGGGTCTTGGCCTCGCGACGTCACGGTCCAACTTGGTGTCGCGCGCACGGAACACCTGGCCCATGCCGCCTTCGCCGATCTGGGCCGTGATGTCGTAGACGCCGAGGCGGGTGCCGGGAGCTAGGGGCCAATGGTGGCGTGAATAACAGTGGGCACACCCAGCATGATCATATCCTGAGTCATACTCTTCCCGTCATGGCAGACCGCGCACGCGTCACCGTAACGCTCGCCGCCGACCTCGTCGACGGCATCGACCGAATCGAGCGCAACCGGAGTCGATTCATCGCCGAGGCCGTCCAGCACGAGCTGACGCGGCGACGGCAAGCGGGTCTGCTCCAGTCCATCCGTAGTCCGCATGCGGACACCGTGGCGCTCGTTGACACGGGGTTGGCCGACTGGGTGGCCGACCTGACCACCGACGAAGGGCTCGTCGATGTCGATGCGGGAACTCCCGTCCGCTGGGTCGAGGGGCAGGGCTGGACGAAGGGCCGCGCGTGACCCTCGAGCGCGGCACCGTCGTCCTCGTGGAACTCGATCCCACCCTTGGCCACGAGCGGCGCGGCCTTCGACCCTGCGTGGCGGTGAGCGACCCCGCCGTCAATGCCGACCAGCGCTTCCCTTTGATTGCCGTGGTCCCGGTGACCGGTACGCCTGGCAAAGGGGCGCTCTATCCGTCCCTGACGCCAGGGGCAAGCGGGCTCACCAGGACGTCGTATGTGCTAACGGACCATGTGCGATCGATCGACAAGCGTCGAATCCGAAAGATCTACGGCCAGGTGTCGGCGGCCGAACTCGCCTCGATCGATCAAGGCCTCGAACTGTTTCTCGGCTTGCACCCGGCACACTGACGACGTCGGTCGGCGCGGCCGCTTCCAGATTCCTCTACCCTGGGCGAGGTACGGGAAGTAAGCCGCCGCGCGCAGCTACTGCTCCGCGTCAGGCGTCCGGTGCTGGAAACAGTGCCTTGCCGTCGCGGCGCCAGACCGGATGGGACCACCACCCACGGCAACGGGGCGTTCGCGGTCTCAGCGGGCGGCACGCGTGCGAATCGCACCGACGCACGGCCCGGATCGCAGATCGTCTGGTCGGATCGGTCGCTCGACGGCACCATGATGGCCGTGGGCGTGCGCCCGGGCGACTTCTTGATCCTCGAACCGACCCAGTCGGTCGAGCCGCCATCGCTGACCATCATCACGAACTGGACGAACCTGCTGAAGAAGTAGCGGCCTGCATCACGCCCTCGGGGGCTGTTCGGCAGTGCGTCGGCGGCGCGAGGCGCTTCAGCGCTTCGAACCAGTTCAGGATGACGCGCAGTTCGGTGCTGCTGACCGTGGCGCGCCAGGCACGGCGACAGGGGTGCCGAACGTCAGCGTGGGCTGCGTACGAGCGGCTCGGCCGACGTGATGCCCCCGAAGGGCTCGGCCTTCCCGCCGTCCACGGCGAGGTCCCACAATTCATCGGACTGACCCTTCCCAACGCCATCGACCTCCCACCGGCTGTCACGCGCCCCATGCGTGACGCGATCCCCGCATAGGATGCGAGCCGCACGTTCGCTCGCCCCGCCCTTCGATCCGAAAGCGAATCGCACGTAGCCGTTCACTTCACGACAGCGCCGGGTCGCGTCGATGATGGCGGCCTGGCCTGGCGCGAGGTCTTCTGCGTCGCGGCCGAAGAACGGCGTACTGCTACGAACGACCTGCAGGCCGGCTCGCGGTCGCCGGTGCGCGCGGCGCGGTCACTGCATTCCATCGACGGCGCGTCATCGCCTCTTGTCAGGAAGCGCAAACACAAACAATCCGTTGCCCTGACTCGGGTTCTTGATCTCGCGCAACAACGCGTTCGGTACTTTCATCGCCCAACTGGTACCTGCCTGCGGGGGGCCGGTGCCAATGGCGACGTACTGGCGGCCGCCGACGCCGTAGGTGATCGGAAACCCGTTGGCCATCGTGGGCAGCCGCGTTTCCCACAAGGGCGCCCCGGTCGTGGCGTCGTAGGCAAAGGCAAATCGATCCCAGGCGCCGACAAACACCAGACCTCCGCCCGTGGTGAGCGTCGCGGTGTTGTAGGGGGCACGCCGCCGCTGTCGCCACAGGGTGCGTCCCGACGCGATATCCATCGCCTGCAACTCGCCCATCTGCTCGGGGCTCTTGGGATGGAAGGTGTACTCGCTGACGCGGACCGAGCCCACACCGCCTCCGCCCACCCGACGCTCCATGGCATCGAAGGTCGCGCGTTCGCAGTTGAGGTTGAGTGGCACATACAGCGCCTTCGTGCCGGGATGATAGGCCATCGCCCGCAGGCTCTTCAGGCCGCCCGTGCTGGGGCAGAAACTGACGGGCACACCGACGCGCTGAACCATGTTCGGACGGTAGGTCACGCGACCTGTGCCAGCGTCGATCTCGACGAGCGTCTGGTAGCCGGTGTCGGTCGCCTTGATGAAGGCGCCGGTCGTCCGATCCAGCTGCCACAGAATGCCGAGCTTGCCCATCGTGAACAGCGAGCGCCGGCCATCGTGGTCGATCAGGATGCGCTCGAACGCTTCGTCCATGTCGTACGACTCGCCGGGCAGATGCTGGAAGTACCACTTGATTCGGCCGGTGGCCGGGTCGAGTGAGAGCGTCGAGTTCGTATAGAGCGCGTCGCCATCGGTACCGCGCGCCGCCTGGGCCCAGGGCTTGGCCTGCGCTGTGCCCCAATAGATCGACTTGGTCACCGGGTCGTAGGTGCCCGGCATCCAGGCATCGCCCCCGGCGCGGAACGTCACCGGCAAGTCGCCCCAGGTGTCGCCGCCCGGCTGCCCCGGACGGGCAATCGTGGAGGTCTTCCAGAGGAACCGGCCAGTGCGACCGTCAACCGCCACGATGTAGCACGTCTCGTCGTCGAACTTGGAACACCCGGTCAAGCCGCCCACCACGACGCCGTCAGCCACCACCGGACCGCTCGTGAACGAGAACCCGGAGTTGGCGGCGCCGCCGACGTTGGTGTCCCAGCGGACGGCACCCGTGCGCGCGTCGAGTCCGACCAGGTGTGCGTCGGCCGAGGCCAGTACGACGACGTCGTGCAGGATGGCCAGGCTCCGGGTCTGGGCCGAGAGACGCCGGCGTTCGTCCATCGGGCGGCGGTACTCCCACAGCAACTGACCGTTCCCGGCATCGAGCGCATCGACGACGTTGCCAGGGTTGGCCAGATACATGATGCCGTCATGCACGAGCGGGGTGGTTTGCGAGGCGCCGGGCTCGAGGGCCCACGACCACGCCAACTGCAACGAGCCCACATTGGCGGGCGTGATCTGATCAAGCGGGCTGTAGCCCCAGCCGTCCAGCGTGCGACGCCAGTTCAACCAGTCCGCAGGGTTGGGACGGGCGAGGACATCATCGGTCACGTCGGTCAGCGCAGGCACCGGTCCGGCCGAGACGAGCTCAGGGCGGGCGGCCGCGGCGGCGGTGTCGGCGGCGGGCGCCGCACGCGCGCCGCCAGTTACTTGGCCGGCCACTGGCGCGCCGGAGAGGCCGCGCAGATACCGCGCGATGTCGAAGACCTCGACATCGGCGAGGTCTCGAGCCGACATCGCAAACATCTGCGAGCCCCCGGCCCGGACCACCGCCAAAAGGGAGCGGTCGGACTGGCTGAACGGCACCAGCGCCGGACCGAGCGACCCCAACGCGTCGGCGCCATGGCAACTGGCGCAGACACGCTGGTACGCCGCTTGGCCCCTGTCCGCCTGCGCCTGTTCAGCGCGCGCAACGACGCCCACGGCGGCAGCAGTGGCCAGGACCATGGCCGCGACGATCGCGGCTGCAGCGGCGGTCAGCGGTTGCGCACGTGTCACGCTTCGGCCTCAGAAGGTCGCAATCGGGTTGATCGGAAACCTCGTGCCACCGAGCACTGGCACTGGAGCCACCGTGAGCAGGAACTCCCAACGACCCAGGCGCGCGGCTTCCTTCGCCACGGCCTCCAGATCCATCACGTCAACCAGCGGGAGCCCCATGGCCACGATCGCGACCTGGTGAATGGGACGGGGGCTGTCGGCAACGCCGGACGGCTGCACGTCGTTGACGGCGTCGTTGCCAAGCAAGGCGACGCCGCGCTGTTTCAACCACGGCAGCACGGAGGCATGGAAAACTTTCTCCCAGGCTTCGAGGTCGGCCGGATAGATCGGCGTGCCCGGCTGAAGATACGCTTCCTTCCGAAGCAGCGGAATATCCACCAGAATGCCGCGCGTCAGAAAGCCGTCTTTCTGGTTCTCGACGCCGTTCAGGTTGAGCGTACCGCGCTGTTGGGCGGACATCTCTGAGGTCATGGTGACGACGGCCGCGACGGCCGCTGCAAATGCCATCCTTCTCATTCACGTCTCCTTGGAGCGTCGGCTGCTATGAGCCACTGTCGAGCGCGAAGGCCACGAGCGCGTTGTCGGCACCGGCGCCGGTGGCGATGACGATGAACTGACGGCCGGCGCGCGTGCGATACGTCATGGGCGTGGCGGCATGGGCGAACGGCAGGGGCCCGCGCCACACCTCGCGGCCAGTGTGCGCGTCGAACGCATACAGATACTTGTCGCCGCCGCCGATGAACACGAGCCCGCTGGCCGTCACGATGGCGCCGCCCTTGGTGTCGGAGCCAAGCCGGTCCGGCAGGTCGACGCCCTTGAGCAAGGGGTGGTTGCGGAGCGAGGGACTGCCCTCTCCAACCGGCTTCTGCCACGCAATGTCGCCCCGGTTCAAGTCGATGGCCGTGAGGGTCGAATAGGGCGGCCGGGTGATGGGCAGCCCGGCCAGACGACTGCGGCCTTGCCCGGCCGAGCCGAACTGGTTCGAGTAGGCCACGTCGATGAACGGATCGGACTGGTCGTTGGCGCCAACTCGGGCGACCGTCGGCATCAGCCCAGCGCGGACGAACAGAAACCCTGAGGCCGGATCGAACGCGGCGCCGCCCCAGTTCGCCCCGCCGCTCATGCCTGGGCGCATCACGGTACCGCGCAGCGAGGGCGGCGTGAACAGCGGGCCCGTGCGGTACTTCTGCATCTCCTCCAGCGCGAGCGCTTTGACCGCCGGCGTGAGGTCGTTGGCATCGTCCGGACCCACGCCCTGCGGAGTAAACGCCGGCGGTTTCGTGGGTATGGGCTGGGTTGGGTACGGCTGTTCGCCGGGCACGTCAGAGTCGGTCGCGACGGGCCGCTCCACAATCGGCCAGATCGGCACGCCGGTCACGCGATTGAAGACGTAGGCAAACCCTTGCTTGGTCACTTGCACCACGGCGTCGATGCGTTTCCCCCCGACGTCGATCGTGACGAGGTTGGGCGCCGACGGATTGTCGTAGTCCCACAGGCCGTGATGCACCGTCTGGAAGTGCCACTTCCGGCGCCCCGTGGCAGCCTCGACGCACACCAGCGACTCCGCGAACAGGTTCGCGCCAGGGCGGCGGCCGCCGTAGAGGTCGCTGCTCGGCGTGCTCGTCGGCAGGTAGAGCAGCCCGCGCTCCGCATCGAGCGTCATCGGCGCCCACACATTGGCGTGGCCGGTGACGCGCCACGACTCGTTGCCCCAGGTCTCGGCACCGAAGGCCTCGGGCGACTGCGGGATGATGTTGAAGACCCAGACGCGCTTGCCGGTGCGCGCGTCGAACGCCTGCACGATGCCGGGTGGGTCGTTCTTCAGCTGATAGCGATCGGGCACGGCATGCCCCACGATGACGAGGTTTCGGTAGACGACCGGCGGCGATCCTTGCGTGACCTGCCTCGGGTCGACGACCGCGCGCGGGAAGCCCGTCGTCAGTGACACTGAGCCGTCGGTGCCGAACGACCGCACCGGCTGACCGGTTGCGGCGTCGAGGCTGAAGAGACGCGTGCGGCTGTTCAGGAACACGCGAAGCTTCTGGCCGTCTCGCCACACGGCCGCGCCGCGATGCTTGAACCCGGTCGTGGGAATCTGACCAAGCTTGTAGGCTTCGCCGTCGAACCGCCACAGTTCTTTGCCGCTCTCGGCGTCCAGCGCGGCGACGTTGTTGTAGGGCGTCGTCACGTAGAGCACGCCGTCAATCATCAGCGGCGTGGTCTCGAAGGCGCCCGGCACGGTCTGGTAGTCGTCGCGCGGCCCTTCACCGTGCTGCCATTGCCACACGGCGCGCAGACGGTGAACGTTGGCCGGCGCGACATCGGTCAGCGGCGAGAACTTGGTGTTGCCGGCGTCGCCTCCGACCGACCGCCACTCCACCTGGCGGGACGCGGCGCCCTGCGCGGCGAGCACCGCGCCGGAGGCCAGGATCGCCAGACCCCACAGGCGCAGCCTCATGGCGCCCCCCGCGGCGTGCCCCGCAACGACGCGAGGTAGGCGGCCACGGCCGTCACCGCGTCATCCGAGATGGTCCGTGGCGACTGCGGCGGCATGTCGCCACGGCCGTCCCTGACGATGCCGAGCAGTTCCTCCACGCTTCGTTCAAACGGCACCAGGCGGGGTGCGGCGTCGCCCCGTCCTTCGGCACCGTGGCAGACCCGGCAGACGCGGTTGTAGGCCGGCTCACCTGGGGATGCCGACGCTTGCAGGGGACGCGCCCCGCTGGACCCGGCAGACAGTGTCATCGCGAGGCTGGTCGTCACAATCGCGAGAGCGTGAGCTGGGGTCGCCATCGGCGGCCTGATTGTATTCCGTGCGGCGCCTCGCCCGTCTCGCGACGAAGGCCGCGGATTGCCAGGTGGCTCAGGGCGCGCGCGGTGCCGTGCGATGAGGAGACCATACTTACTATCGTCCCTGCATCAGGGAGAGCGGGCCCCTTCTGTTGGAATTTTCTATTGATGCTCCGGCTACATGAGATGGTAGGGTCCGTTCGCTTCTTCACCCCGGTTCTGTTGGAGGCCCTATGATGCGTCAGAGTATTCGCTCGAGCCGCGGGCTGTTCGTCCTGCTGCTCCTGCTCCTCGCTCCCTCAATCGCCTCTGCCCAGAGCGCGATCAGCGGCCGGGTCCGCGATACCAGCGGTGCGGTGATGCCCGGCGTCACGGTCGAGGTGACTAGTCCCGTCCTCATCGAAAAGGTCCGTTCGGCAATCAGCGACGACCAGGGTCGCTACACCATCATCGATCTCCGCCCGGGCACGTATTTGATCACCTTCACGCTCGCCGGGTTCAATACCTACAAGCAGGAAGCGCTGGAACTGCCGGCCAACTTCACTGCGACGGTCAACGCCGAGATGCGCGTCGGCGCCCTCGAAGAGTCGGTCACCGTCACCGGCGCCGCGCTGGTGGTCGACGTCCAGAACACGCAGCGGCAGGTCGTGCTCAACCGCGACCTGATGGACGCCGTGCCGACGGCCCGCAGCTACTCCGGTCTGGCCTCGCTGATGCCGGGCGTCCGCATGAGCAACACGGACGTCGGCGGCAACCAGCAGATGGAACAGATCTACATGACCGTCAACGGCTCACGCCAGACCGACACCACCGTGCAGGTCGACGGCATGAACCTGAACAGCCTGATGAACGACGGCCAGGTGCAGGCCTACTTCAGTGATGCGGCGACCGCGGAAGTGACCTACCAGACCAGCGGCATCACGGCCGACGTCTCGACTGGTGGCGTCCGCATCAACATGATTCCGAAAGACGGCGGCAACACCTTCTCCGGCCAGGCCTTTGTCGGGGGCACCGACGGCGACTGGCAGGCGAACAACGTCACCGACGAACTGCGGGCCCGCGGGCTGCGCACCGGGTCACGAGTCGCCAAGATCCAGGACTTCAACTTCGGCCTCGGCGGCCCGATCAAGAAAGACAAGCTGTGGTTCTTTGCCAGCTGGCGACGCATCGCGACCGACTCGGTGATTCCGGGCAGCTTCTTCCCGAGCACCGGGGAAGTCGGCACCGGCGTCGAGGACCAGTGGATTCAGAACCAGATGGTGCGCCTGACGTGGCAGGCCAACCAGAAGAACAAGTTCAGCATCTACCACGACCGCTATCCCAAGTTCAAAGGCCGCGAAGCCATTGGCGGCTTCATCGCCGATTGGGAAACCGCGGCCGGACGACGCAACCCCGAGAACGCGCTCTACTACACCGGCCAGGCGAAGTGGACCTCGACGCTCAGCAACAAGTTGCTGCTCGAGGCCGGATACTCGACCAACGTCGAATACTTCACCAGCCGCTACCAGCCCGGGGTGCAACAGGAGCGCGGGACGCCCGCCTGGTTCACCACCATCGGCAAGGAAGACCTCGCCACGCTGCGCGTCTGGGATGGTCGCAGAACGCCGGCCCAGGGCATCGACCCGAAAGCCAACACCGCCACCGGAATCCTGTCGTACGTCACCGGCAGCCACTCGTTCAAAGCCGGCGTCAACTGGACGTTCGGTGACTATGTCGTCGAGCAGGACATCAACGGCGACATGGTGCAGATCTATCGCAACGGTGTGCCCGACCAGGTGCGTGTCTACAACACGCCGATCCGCGCCAACGAGTACCTGAATGCCAACCTCGGCATGTTCGTCCAGGATGCCTGGACCCTCAACCGCGTGACGATGAATCTTGGCTTCCGCTTCGAGCGATTCGTCGGCCAGATCAAGGACCAGACGGCGGGGGCCGGCCGCTTCGCGCCGGAGCGTACCTTCCCCGAAGTGACCGGGTTGCCGAGCTGGTTCGATGTCGCGCCGCGTCTGGGTGTGTCGTACGACCTGTTCGGCACCGGCCGGACGGCCCTCAAGGCGTCGTTCGGCAAGTACATGGCCGGCCAGACCACCGGCTTTCCGGCCCGCTACAACCCGCTGCAGCTCCAGAGCGACACCCGCACCTGGCGCGATACCAATGGCGACAACCTCGCACAGCCGAACGAGATCGGCCCATCCAACAACGCCGCGTTCGGTCTCCCGGTGCAGACCATCCGGCCCGGCGACGGGTTCGAGCGCGAGTACGATCTCGAGTACACGGCGCAGGTGCAGCACGAAGTCACGCCCGGCCTGTCGGTCAACCTCGGCTACTTCCGCCGCGGCACGCACAACATGCGGTTGACGCAGAACCGCGGCTGGAGCCCGTCCGACTACACCATCGTCAATGTCGTCAGCCCGCTCGACGGCACCGTCATTCCGGTCTACAACCTGAACCCGGCCCTGCGCGCCAACGTGGATCGCGTCGACATCAACTCGCCTGACGCCGATCTGCGGGGCCGCACCTACAACGGCATCCAGGCCGGCTTCACCGCCCGCGTCCGCGGCTTCAACTTCTTCGGCGGCTGGACGATGGACCGGATCATCGATACCCGTTGCGATGCCATCGAGAGCAACGCGGGTCGCTATGCGGGCACCGCGGCCATCGGCGCCAACAACTTCCCGCAACCAGACTTCCACTGGTGCGACCAGAGGCAGCTCGACCTGCCGTTCCTGCATGAATTCAAGCTGGCCGGGTCGTACACCCTGCCCTGGTACGGCATCCAGACAAACGTCGCGTTCCAGAGCTACGCCGGCCAGCCGCTGTTCACGCGCTGGAACATCGGGCAGACCACGCGCTACACGGCCAACTGCATCAGCCCGTGCCGACCGGGCGAACTGGTCATCCCGAACCAGACGATCCCGAACTACGTCGTCGACCTCGTGGCGCCGGGCCAGCAGTTCTACGAGCGGCAGAACCAGCTGGACATGGGCGTCCGCAAGATCTTCCGCATCGGCAAGTACTCCCTGTCGGGGCAGGTGGACGTCTTCAACATCGTCAATTCGTCGTACGTGAAGAGCCAGAACATCACGTTTGGCAGCTCGCTCGGCCAACCGCTCGACATCCTCCAGCCGCGCACGATGCGGCTGGCCGCCCAGCTGAGGTTCTAGTGGCGTGCAGCCGGAGCAGCCCATGGTTCAGCAGTCGCTGCACGGGATCGCCCTGGCGTGACTGCTGCTTCTGTTGCCGGCAGCGCGACACCGGCACGAATCCTCGCCGGCCGAACTGCCGTCCAAGCAAACGTGGGCAACATCGTGGTCATCGGCGGATCCACCGGCATCGGCGCCGCGCTGGCGCAGCGCCTGGCCGGGCAGGGACACCGGGTGTTCGCCACGTTCAATCGCCACGAACTTCCGAGCAGCGGGTCGCTCTCGTTCCATCGCTGCGATGTGCTCGACCCCCACCCGGACCTGAGCTTTCTGCCCGACGCGGTGCACGGCCTCGTCTACTGCCCGGGCAGCATCACGCTGAAGCCGTTTGCCCGCCTGTCTGCCGACGACTTCGTGCAGGACTATCGCCTGCAGGTGGTGGGCGCCGTGGTGGTGTTGCAGCACGCGTTGCCGCGCCTGAAGCAGGCCGAACGGGCCTCCGTCGTGCTCTTCTCCAGCGTGGCGGCCTCGACGGGGTTTGGGTATCACGCCATGGTGGCGTCGTCGAAGGGCGCCATCGAGGGCCTGACGGTGGCTCTTGCGGCCGAGTGGGCGCCCCGCATTCGCGTCAATGCCATCGCGCCGTCACTCACCGACACGCCGCTTGCCGCGACGTTGCTGAACACGCCGGAGAAGCGAGACGCCAATGCGCAGCGTCATCCGCTGAAACGCGTCGGCGAGCCCGCGGACCTGGCAGCGACGGCCGGCTTCCTGTTGTCGGAAGACGCGTCGTGGATTACCGGGCAAGTGCTGCACGCCGACGGAGGCATCGGCAGGCTCAGGGTCTGAGTCATCGACAGGCGCGGGCATTTCATCCGACAATGCCCCACTGATTCCCCGCGCGACTGGCGCGCGGCGTGACGATCCTACGGAGCCCCGTGCATGCCCGAGCCCGCCGCCTGGCGTTACCAGAAGATCACCAAGCCGATGTTCGACCTGCCCACGCCGCATCTCGTGCTCACGGGCCGCGTGCTGACGATGGCGGGTGAGGTCATCGAGGACGGCTTCGTCGAATTGAAGGCCGGGAAGATTGCCGCCGTCGGTGCGGGCGCGTCGCTGGCCCAGGGCGAGACGCAGGTGATCGAGACGGGCGGCACGATCATGCCGGGGCTCATCAACAGCCACGCGCACCTGAACTGGGACGGCATCCACGACCTGGCCCGCCAGTCGATGGACGACCGCCGCGAGATCTCGGTCTTCAAGGCCGCCGGCAACATGCTGAAGAGTCTACGGGCGGGCGTGACCATGGTGCGCGACCTCGGCTTCCACGACCTGAACCTGTTCTCGAAACAGGCCGTCGAACAGGGCATCTTCCCGGGTCCCCGGCTGAAGGTGTGCGGCGCGGCGATCATCCAGACTGGCGGCCACACCTATTGGGTGTGCCGCGAGGCGAGCGGGGCCGACGAGATGCGGCGGGCCGTGCGCGAACAGGTGCGCGGCGGCGCCGACCTCATCAAGATCATGGCCTGCCACGACACGCTGGAGTTCACCGACGAGGAACTCCACGCGGTCATCGACGAGGCCCACCGCAACCACCTGCCGATCACGGCCCACGCCACCTACGATGCGTGCATCGAGCGCGTGGCGCGCTTCGGCATCGACTGCGTGGAGCACGGCGGCTCGATGTCCGAAGCCACGGTGGCGCTGCTGCTCGAGAAGAAGATTCCGATCGTGACCACCTTTGCACCGCTCGTGCAGCAGAGTCAGCCCGAGGTGGCGAAGAAATTTGGCATTCCCGACTGGAAAGTGGAGGAACGGCAGAAGGCCGTGGCGAACCCGGCACGCTACGAGGGCCTGGTGCGCGCGGCCAGGGCCGGCGTGCCGATCGTGTTCGGCACCGACGCCGGCAGCCCGGCGGTGGAACACGACGTGATCGCCCCGGAACTCGCCTTCATGGTGAAGGTGGGCGTGTGCGCCGACAACCTCGACGCCCTCGCCGCCATCACCATCCGCGCGGCCCGGCTGTCGCGCATGGACACGGTGATCGGCACACTCGAGGCGGGCAAGGCGGCCGACGTCATCGTGGTCGACGGCAACCCTGACCAGGATCTGTTCGCGCTCGATCGCGTGCGCATGACGTTTCTGGCCGGCAAGAAGATGCACGGATGAGTCTGCTCGCGTCGCGGCTCGCGCCCCGCATCGTCGAGGAAGACGGGGCGTTCCGTACGCGCATGCTGGCGCTCGCCGCCCGGATGACCGACGTCATTGCGCTCGGCCGCGGCGATCCGGACTTCCACACACCGGCGCACATCGTGGCGGCGGCCAAAGCCGCCATCGATGCGAACCATCATCATTACACCGGTCCCACGGGCCTGGCGCCGCTGCGTACGGCGATTGCCGCCGACCTCGCGGCCGCCCACGGGCTCGACTACGGCGCCGATGAGATCGTCGTGACCGCCGGCGCACAGGAAGGCATCATGCTCGCGATGCTGGGCCTGTGCACGCCCGGCGACGAGGTGCTCATCACGAGCCCGCGCTTCACCACCTACGACACGGCCGTGCGCCTCTGCGGCGGCGTGCCGGTGCCGGTGCCGACCTGCGAGCAGGACGACTTTGCGCTCGACGTCGCTGAAATCGAGCGCCGCATCACGCCCCGCACGCGGCTGTTCGTGCTGACGTCCCCCAACAATCCCACCGGCGCCGTGACCCCGCCGGTCGCGATTCGCGCCATCGCCGCCCTCGCGCTGAAGCACGACCTGCTGATCGTCGCCGACGAGATCTACGCGCGCATGATCTACGCGCCGAACGAACATCTCTCGATTGCCACCCTCCCAGGGATGCGCGAGCGCACGGTGACGTTGAACGGCTTCTCGAAGACCTACGCGATGACCGGCTGGCGCGTCGGCTATCTCGCGGCCCCGGGCGATTTCGTGGCGAAGGTGACCGAGCCCCGGCACACGCTGTCGATCAACACCTGCACCATCAGCCAATACGCCGCCCTGGCGGCCCTGACCGGCCCACAAGAGCCGGTGCAGGCCATGCTGGCCGAGTACGCCGAGCGGCGCGCGTGGCTGATGCCGGCGCTCACCGCGGCCGGCTTCAGCTACGGGCACCCGGGCGGCGCCTTCTACATCTACACCAACATCTCGTCGTCGGGCCTGCCCGCGCCCGCCTTCTGCGAACGGCTCCTGCGCGAGACCGGCGTGATGGTGTTCCCGGGCACGATGTTCGGCGACCCGAGCACCGACTACATCCGCATCAGCTATCTGCAACCCTTGCCGCTCATCCGCGAGGCGATGAGCCGCATCGCGGACTTCACGACCAGGGCGAGAGCCAGCGCATGACCGCACCCGATCCGCAGCAGAAATTCGTGGGCATCCAGATCAGCCCGATCAGTTTCGTCGATGAAGGCGTGGAGGCCGTGCTCGACATCCTGCAGCACCGCGTCGGCGTCACCGTGCTGATGCTCGGCACGGTGAGCTGGCTGGGCCTCAAGAGCGGGCGCTCGATCAGTCACGCGCTCGACGGCTGGCCCGACCACGGCGTGCCCGAGCCCTATCAGATGCGCGGTGGCGCCTACTTCGATCCCGATCCGCGCTACTACCGCGACACCTTCATAGCCGACTACCGGAGCCGCGATGCCGAGTTCGCGGGCAAGGACATTCTGAAGATGGTGCTGCCGGCCGCACACGCGCGCGGCCTGCGGGTCTACATCGAGCTGATGGAGCCCTTCTTCAAGTACGCCGGCCACGGCTCGGCGGCGGCGGTCGAGATCCCCACGCTGGCCCAGGCGATGGAGGTCGACCTCTTCGGCCGCTTCGGCAGCGAGCCGTCCACCTCGGATCCGGGCTACCGCAGCTGGATCCACTCGATGGTCGAGGACCAGGTACGCAATCACCCGATCGACGGGGTGATGTGGTGCAACGAACGCAACTCGCCGCTCGACACCCTCATCCAGGGCGGGGCGCCAGGCGACTTCTCGCCCACGGCCCGGCGCGAAGCGCAGGACCGCGGCGTCAACGTGGAAGCCTGCCGGCAGGCGTTGCTGCGGCTCTACGACTTCATGCAGGAAGCTGCGGCCGGCAAGACGTTCGTGGACGGCACGCTCATCACCTTCCTGCGGACGCTGCTCGACAACCCTGAAGCCCTGGTTTGGGAAAAGTTCTGGCTCGAGCGCAACAAGGACCTCGACCGCGAGCTCTACGGGCTCGTGAAGTGGTGCAAGCCGACGCTGCCCTTTGGCCTGAACGTGTGGAACCGGAACCACTTCAACCTGCTGCGCCGCGCGCAGTGGCCGTGGGCGGAGCAGACCCGCTATGCCGACTTCGTGAAGCCCATCACCTACCAGCATCAGGCTGGCGAGGTCTGGAACAAGGAGCTGGGATTCTTCAGAAAGACGGTACTGCGGGACTACGAGCCCGGTGAGGCGACGACGGCGCTGTTTCGGATCCTCGGCTTGAACGAAGCGCCGTTTGCGGATCTCGTGTCGAGAGGCATGGATCCTGACACCTATGTGCATGGCCAGTGTGTGGACGCGCTGAAGGGCGTCGACGGTAAGGCCAAGGTCTACATGGGCGTGGGCGTGGACGCGCCCCGCACCAGGAGCGACACGGCGACGTGCTCGACCGACCTCGTGCGCCGGTCGGTAGTGGCTACGTATCGCGCCGGGGGCCACGGCGTGGTGCTCGCGCCGAACTACGCGTCGATGCACCTGACCCACCTCGACGGCGTGGCCCAGGCGCTCGACGAGCTCGGGCTGCGATGACCGCCACGCCACCCGAGGTGCCGGGCGCGCCGCTCCTGGAGGTGCGCGACCTGCGCACCGTCTTCGCGACGGGCCGCGGCGACGAGGTCGTGGCCGTCGACGGCGTGAGCTTCTCCGTCGCGGCCGGGGAAACCCTGGCCATCGTGGGCGAGAGCGGGTCGGGCAAGTCGGTGACGGCGCTGTCGATCATGCGTCTGCTGCCGGCGCGGGTGGGCCGCATCGCCGCAGGCTCGATTCGACTGCACGGCCGCGAACTGACGACGCTGCCCGATGCGGAGATGCGCGCCGTACGCGGCCGGCACATCGGCATGATCTTCCAGGAGCCGATGACCAGCCTCAATCCGGTGCACACGGTGGGCGCGCAGATTGGGGAGGTGGTGCGGTGCCACGAGGGTCTCGGTCGCGACCAGGCGCAGGCCCATGCGGTTGAGATGCTGTCACTCGTCGGGATTGCGGAGCCGCGCCGCCGTGCGGGCAACTTTCCGCACGAGCTGTCGGGCGGCATGCGCCAGCGCGTCATGATCGCCATGGCCCTGGCGTGCCGGCCGAGCGTGCTCATTGCCGATGAGCCGACGACGGCGCTCGACGTGACCATCCAGGCGCAGATGCTCGACCTCATGGAAGACCTGCAGGCCAAGCTCGGCATGGCGCTGGTGTTCATCACCCACGACCTGGGCGTCGTGGCGCAGCTGGCCGACCGCGTGATTGTGATGTATGCCGGCCAGGTGGTAGAGGCCGGTCCGGTCGCAGACCTCTTTGCGCGACCGCGCATGCCCTACACCGCAGGCCTGCTGGCCTCGATTCCCCGCCTGGGCCGATCGCTGCACGGGCGGCGTCTCCACGCCATTCCCGGACAGGTGCCGACGGCGGCGCAGCTGCCGGCCGGCTGCCGCTTCTCGACCCGCTGCGGCCACGTGGAACCGCACTGCGTCACGACCTTACCGGGCCTCGAGACGGCGGCGCCACAGCACGAGGTACGGTGCCGGCGCTGGCAGGAGCTGCACCTGGGCGAGGGAGCCTCTGCGTGAGGGACGCACTGCTGCGCGTCGATCGGCTCGTGAAGCACTTCCCGGTTCACGGGGGCTTGCTCCACCGCGTGGTGGGACAGGTGCGGGCTGTCGATGGCGTGAGTTTCGACATTCGCCGCGGCGAGGTGGTGGGCCTGGTCGGCGAGAGCGGCTCTGGCAAGACCACCGTGGGACGACTGGTGCTGAGGCTGGTCGAGGCCACCTCTGGCCAGGTGTCCTTCGACGGCATCGACGTCCTGGGCCTGTCCACGGCGGCGCTGCGCCGCTTCCGGAAGCGCATGCAGATCGTGTTCCAGGATCCGTACGCCAGCCTCAACCCGCGCGAGCAGGTCGGCGCCATGCTCGGCCACGCGCTGGCCCTGCACGCAATTGGCACGCCGGCCGACCGCGCCGGCCGCGCGGTGGAGCTGCTGGAGCAGGTCGGGCTCTCGGCCGACCACCTCGACCGCTTCCCGCACGAGTTCTCGGGCGGCCAGCGGCAGCGCATCGTCATCGCCCGCGCGCTGGCCGTGCAGCCCGAGTTCCTGGTGGCCGACGAGCCGGTGTCGGCACTCGACGTGTCGATCCAGGCGCAGGTCATCAACCTGCTCGCGGATCTGAAGGACCGCTTCGGTTTGACCATGCTCTTCATCGCCCACGACCTCGCGGTGGTCGAACACATCTGCGACCGGGTCGTTGTGATGTATCTCGGCAAGATCATGGAGATCGCGCCGGCGGCGGCGCTCTACCGACAGCCGAATCACCCCTACACCGAGGCGCTGCTGTCAGCCGTGCCGGTGCCCGAGCCCGGCCGGAAGCGGACCAGGATGACCCTCACGGGCGACATCCCCAGCCCGACCAATCCGCCGTCAGGCTGCGTGTTCCGCACGCGGTGCCCGCGCGCGGTGACGGCGTGCGCCGAGACCGTTCCAGAGCTGAAGGCGGTCGGCGTCGACCACCACAGCGCCTGCCACCTGACCACCTGAACGGGGGGGCACTTGGCCGTTCTCCCACCGCGCCACGGGCGTATACTCCAGGCGTTCGCCCACCACCCGTTCGACAAGGAGGCCGTCATGTCTGTCTCGCGTCGCCGCTTCTTCCACTCCATCGGTGCCGGTAGCGCCGTCCTGTCAGCCGACTTCTTCATCGGGCGCGGTCGCGAGGCGATGGCCTTCGAAGGCGCGGAGGTACAGCCGCCCGACGACGGCGGCTTCATTCGCATCGACTCGAACGAGAACGCGCGCGGTCCCGGCCGCTCGGCGCTCGAGGCGCTGAGGAACGGCATCACGGCCCGCGTCGGTCGCGGCTACCCGCCCGACGACGTGGGCGACCTGTCGGCGACCATTGCCTCCACCTTCGGTGTCGAGCGGACCGGGGTCGTCGTCGCCACCGGCTCGGGTCCGATCCTCGAGGCCGCCACGCGGGCGTTCTGCACCATGGACAAGCCGCTCGTCACCGCCGCACCGACCTTCACCACCTGCGAGCAGACGGCCCGCCGCATGGGCGTGCCGGTGAAGGTGATCCAGGTGGATCGCTCGCTGTCGCTCGACGTCGCGGCAATGACCGCGGCCGCCAAGGGCGCCGGTCTGGTGTTCTTCTGCAACCCCAACAACCCGACCGGCACGGCCCACAGCGGCGCCACGGTCGAGAAGTTCATCCGCGACGTGACGGCGGCCTCGCCCGGCACGGCGATTCTCATCGACGAGGCCTACATCGACTACACCCACGACCCGGCGGTGAAGACCGTGGTAGCGCTCGCCAAGGAACTGCCCGGCGTGTTCATCACGCGGTCGTACTCCAAGGCGCACGGCATGGCCGGGTTGCGCCTGGGCTACGCCGTCGGCCAGCCCGACACGCTGCAGACCATCTCGCGGGCGTGGGGCCTGGGCAGCATCAACACGCTCACCGCCGCGGCCGGCATCGCGTCGCTGCGCGACGTGAAGCACATGGAAGAAGAGCGCGCCGAGAACGCGCGTATCCGCGACTTCACGCTCCAGGCCTTCCGTGACCTGGGCTTCGAAGGCACCAACGCGAATACCAACCACGTCTTCGTCGACATCAAGCGCCCCGCCAAGGACTTCCGCGACGCGTGTGCCGCCCAGAAGGTGCGCGTCGGCCGCGACTTCCCGCCCTTCGAGAAGAGCCACACGCGCATCTCGCTCGGCACCATGGACGAGATGAAGCAGGCGGTGGCGGTGTTCCGGCGGGTGCTGACCGCGAGCACGGCGTCGCCGGCGCGGTAGGACATGAGGAACGGACTCTTCGCCCTGGCCACTGCGCTGGTCGTGGCGGTCGCCGTCACGTCCACGCAGCAGCCGCGGCGGGAGCCCGACCCGCGGTCGATGGGCGGCGGCGAGTGCCGCGACAATCCGTACAACTGCAAGGACACGCCCAATCCCCTGCCGCCGGCCTCGACCGTGTGGCTCGAGGAGATGACCTGGATGGACGTCCGCGACGCGATCGCCGCGGGCAAGACCACCGTGATCGTGCCCACCGGCGGCATCGAGCCGAACGGGCCGTGGCTGGTGCTCGGCAAACACAACTACGTGCTGAAGACCAACTGCGACGTGATTGCGCGCACGCTCGGCACTGCCCTGTGCGCGCCGATCCTCGCGCTGGTGCCCGAGGGCCGCATCGATCCACCCAGCGGCCACATGCGCAGCCCCGGCACGCTGAGCCTGCGGGAGGAGACCTACCAGGCGGTGCTCGAAGACGTGGCGCGCAGCCTGCGCGCGCATGGCTTCCAGAGCGTGATCTTCATCGGCGACAGCGGCGGCAACCAGAACGGGCAGAAGGCCGTGGCCGAGAAGCTCAACACCGAGTGGGCCGGTAACCCGGTGGTGGCGCACATCGGCGAGTACTACACCGCCCCGCCGGGCACGCCCAACGTGCTGCGGCAACTGGGCGTCGTCAAGGACGGGCAACCGGACGACGGCCTGCACGACAGCCCTGGCATCACGCTCAACATGATGCTGACCGACCCGATGTCGGTGCGCTGGGACGCACGCGTGAAGGCGGGCACGGCCACCATCAACGGCGTCTCGATCGAGAACAAGGAACGCGCGCTGGCCCTCGCCCGTCAGGTCGTCGAGGCTCGCGCGGAGCGGACCGTGACGCTCATCAAGACCGCCATCGCCAGCAAGGGCAAAGTCACGACCAGCACCCCGCAGTAGTTTGGTGACGCAGCTGGCCCGGCGAACTCCCGGTGTCCTGCGGCATCACCGGATGTGGGTAGCGAAGTAGCCACAAATGGAATCTCGACGGCAGGGAACGCCCGGAATGAGCGGCACAGGGCGTGCACAGAGGGACGTCAGTGTCGGGCTGGCCACCGCTTTCCGGTGTGCCGCCAAGGTGTGCTCTCCAGAGGTAACTCCATGCGTTCCATACACAAGCTCATCGCGCTTCTCGTGATCCCCGTGTTCTTCGCCGCGTCGCCGGCGTTCGCCCAGCAGTCGCGAGTCGTGGACGGCGCCGCGCTGACTCAAGCGCTGGCCGCTCAGGCCGAGGGCGACCGTGCACAGCGCGACCAGGTGCGTCGGGTGCTCGATCGTGACGACGTCCGCCAGATGGCCGCGACGATGGGGCTGAACGCCGCGCAGGCCAGTTCCGCGGTCGCCACCCTCGGCGGGGCGGATCTGGCGACGGCCGCCCAACATGCGGGTGCGGTCGAACAGGCGTTGGCCGGAGGCGCGAACACGATCGTGATTTCCGTCACCACGCTGCTGCTCATCATCATCATCATCATCCTGCTGGCGAACTGACGGCGCCACGGCAGGCGACCATGCGTGGTCTCTGCAGAGCCGCAGCGTCTGCTGCGGCCGTCCTGCTCCTGGGCGGGGCGGCCGCCGCGGCGGCTGCGACGCGCCCGGCGGCTCCGCCTGAACCCCAGGTGGCGAGCGCCCGGCTGCTCGACGTGCCATTCATCGCCCAAACCGAAGACCTGTGCGGCGGCGCGGCTCTGGCGATGGTGATGCGGTACTGGGGTGAGCGCCAGGTCTACCCCGACGACTTCGCCGCCTTGATCGATCGCAGCGCCGCGGGCATCCGCACCGACGTGTTGGCCGAGGCCGCGCAGCGGCGAGGCTGGTCGTCATCGGTGATCGACACGTCGGCGAGCGCCGCAGCCGCCGTGGTGACGCAGATCGATCGCGGGCGGCCGGTGGTGGCGCTGATCGAGGTTCGCCCCAACCGCTACCATTACGTGGTGCTCGTGGCCTGGACGGCCGAGCAGATCGTCGTGCACGATCCGGCGCTGGCGCCGTTCAGGGTGATGTCGCACGGCGAGTTCGAACGCGCATGGCGCGCCGCCGGCCGGTGGGCGCTCCTGGTCCTGCCAGGTGACGCGCGGCCCGACACCGACCCCCTGGCGCCCCATGCGGCAGAAAGCCCTGTCGCGCCCAGCGTCAGCGCGTGCGGCCCCTTGCTGCCGTCGCTGGTTGCGCAGGCCGTGGCCGGCGACCTCTCAGGCGCGGAGCGCGGCCTGCTGGCGGCGACCGCGGTGTGTCCAGACGACGCGGCTCCCTGGCGCGAACTGGCCGGCATCCGCTTCCTGCAGTCGCGGTGGGCCGAGGCTGGTGCGCTGGCGGAGCGCGCGGCGCGCCTCGCGCCCGGCGACGAGCAGGGGCTCGACCTGCTGGCGACCAGTCGCTTCCTCAGTGGCGCGCATGGCGACGCGTTGGGAGTGTGGAACCGAATCGGCCGGCCGTCCGTGGATCTGGTGCGCGTGGAGGGCGCTGAGCATACGCGTCACCCGGTGATTGCCGCCATCGTCGGTCTGCCGCCGCGGACGCTGCTCACGCCGGAGCGGTATCAGTTGGCGGCGCGGCGGCTCCAAGCGCTGCCGAGCGCCGTCGTGACGCGCCTGCGCTACCGCCCCACGGCCGGCGGCCTCGCCGAACTCGACGCCGCGGTGGTCGAGCGTCCGACGGTGCCGCGGGGCGTGGTGCCCCTGGCGGCGCTTGCGGCGCACACGGCGATTCAGCGGGAACTACGGCTCGAGGTGGCCGCTCCGACCGGGAGCGGAGAGCTCTGGACGGCCGCGTGGCGATGGTGGGACGCGCGACCGCGCGTGGCGTTCGCGCTGTCGGTGCCGTCGGTGGCTGGGCTTCCCGGCATCACGACGATTCAGGGCGTGTGGGAGCGCGCCTCGTATGCAGTCGCGAGCGCGCAACCTGGCGGCGCGGCGGTCGTCGTTCGCCAGGAGCGCCGCCGAGCCTCATTCGGGCTCGCCGATTGGGCGACGGGACGGTTGCGGTGGACGGCCGGCGCCGCCCTGGACCGCTGGGACGACGACAGCCACGCGGCGCTCGACGCCGGGCTCGACCTGCGCCTCGCCGGCGACCACGTGGCCCTCGGGCTCGACTCGGCGGCGTGGACGCCGCTCGGCTCGGGCCGGCGATTTGCGACCAGCGCGCTCTCGGTGGCGCTACGATCGACGACCCTGCCGGGCCGGCCACAGTGGTCGGCAACGGCCGGTGTGGCCGGCGCGTCGTCGGCCTCACCCTACGACCTGTGGCCGGGGGCAGGCACCGGGCTGGCGCGGGCGCCACTGCTGCGCGCCCATCCGCTGCTCGACGACGGCGTGGTGACCGGCGCCGCGTTCGGCCGGCAGCTGACGCACGGCACGCTCGAGTATCAGCATCCGCTCGTGAGCCGTCCCGTGGGAACGCTTCACGCCGCGGCGTTCGTCGACACCGCGCGAACGTGGAATGGGCCCGACGCGCGGCGCCGCGGGCGCTGGCAGACCGATATCGGCGCCGGTGTCCGCGTTGCGCTGCCCGGAGCAGCCGGCACATTGCGCGTCGACCTGGCCCGTGGTCTCGCCGACGGGCAGATGGTGGTGTCGGCCGGCTGGCTCACCGGCTGGGCCGGACGCTGACCGGGCAGCGCGCCTGGGAGTCGCAGAGGCAGGGCGCACTGACTGTCGGGTCAGCCCCCGGCGCCACCTTCCTGTCCCTTCCGCGGAGTGACGCGCGTAAACGCCGCGGCCGCGAGCAGCGTGCCCACGACAGTAGCGCCAATGTCGTGCGGGTCGAAGACCAACCGGCGGCTGCCCTGTTGAACGAACCCCCAGCCGACCAGGCCGAGCAGGGAGGTCGTGGCTGCCACAGCAAAGGCACGCCGGGTAGCACTGGGTGGGCTGGCCTGCGCCTGGTCGATCCAGATCCCCGAGAACACGAACGGGATGGCGATGGCGGCCGCAAGATTCGGCACGACGTTCACAAGATAGCGGAACACGCCCGGCTCGAACTGCCAACGCCCGCGCGCCCAGTGAGTGAGGCTGAGAAGTGCGAGTCCGGCGATGGCGATGAGGCCATATCGCATCGAGAGGGGTGGCTTCACCGGGGAATTATCGTCCCATTCGCCAGCCCCTTCTCGGAAGCAGGATGCCGCACGGCTGCTCCACCCCGATGGGCACGGCGCCCCGCGCCGTGGCGGGTCGTCTACTCGCTCTTCGGCGGGTCGCCGGGTGCCTCCCACCCGAGTGCGATGAACTCTTCGCGCTTCGCCGCGGCGTCGCCGTCGAAGTGCTGCGTCTCGTCGAGCGCGTAGTTGCGCGACCACAGCAGCCCGCCGTTCACGTAGACGCGGAACTCGCGGCGGCCGAATTTGGCGCACATGCGCGCTTCGGCCTTGTCGGTGCCTTTGCGCAGTAGCCACAGGCGCGTTTCGATGCGGGAATTGAGGTCGACACGCACCGTCGGCGGCGATTCGGCCACGTCCGCCTGGTCTGGGACTGATTGCGGGCCGCCCACGCGCTCGTCATCATCGGCCATCTCTTACTCCTGACTGCAGACTAGGAGTTTACTCCTCTGCCCACGGCCGCGTGCCCACGTATGAGTCTCAAACAGTGGTTCTGCGCTCGTCCCTGGACAACACCGGCTGCCACCTCGAAGTGGTCGCGCCGTCGCGCCTCGTGTGGGGCGCGGCCTTCGAGCAGCTCGTGGCGATGGCGCGCGAGCTGCAGCGCACCAGTCCTAGCGGCGCACCGCCACGGTGAGGCTGACCTCGCCCGCCTTCACGATCAGCTCGTCGCCGTCGAGGATGACGAGCACCGAGCGCTCGGGCTCCGCCGGGCGCAGCCGGGCGCGCCCGGTGAACGTGGCCCAGTTGGTTGCGCTTTGCAGCTGCCCGAACTCGGTCATCGCGAGCGCCACGCCGCGGGCTTTGTCGGTGACGCGAAACGTGCCGCTGGCCCGGCGTGCGCCTGGGCGCTGTGTGACATCCAGCATCACCGTGGCATCCGCCGGCGTGGCGCGTCGCGCCACCGCCCGGGTCTCGCGGCCGTTCATGGGCCGGGTTGGCATGTGGCTGGTGCGCCGTAGGGCCTGGCCGGCACGCAGACCCGTGGGGCGGCCGTCGCGGAGCGCGAGTTGCCCGTTGACGACCACGGCGCGGATGCCTTCGGACTGGAGCGTCGGTGCCTCGAAGGTGGCGTGGTCGATGACGGAGACGGGATCGAACATCACGACATCGGCGGCCATGCCGGCCGCGAGCAGCCCGCGATCGACCAGGCCGACCGTGGCCGCGGGCAGGCCGGTCATCTTGCGCACCGCGTCCTCCCAGGTGAGCACCTGCTGCTCGCGCACGTAGCGGCCGAGCACCCGAGGGAAGGTGCCGTAGGCGCGCGGATGCGCCGCCTCCCCCGTGCCGGCGCCGCAGTCGCAGGCCACCGACGAGGCGGGATACTGCAGCAGCTTCACGAGATCGGCCTCGATCCCGAAACGCGCGATGATGCCGGGACTACCGCGTTCGAGCAGGCGCACCACGGCCTCTCCGGCCGGCACCCGCAGCTCGCGCATCACGTCGGTGAGGTCCTGCTTCATCGCCGGCAGGTAGACGCTGGCGGGGCCGCCGAAGCGCGCATTCATCGCCGCCTCGGCCTCGGCCACGATGCGCGTCCGCAGTGCCGGGTCGGCAAACCGCTTCAGCATGGCCTCGCGGCCGCCGTCCTGCGCCCAGCCCGGAATGGTGAACGCCACCAGGCCGGTCTGCCCGGCGAGATACGGATACACGTCGGCCGCGGTGTAGACCCCGCGCTCGGTCGCCTGCCGCATCTGGCCGGTGATGACGTCGGCGCGTCCTTGCTCGTGCCCCTGCACCTTCATGTGCGTGATGAGCGGCGTGATGCCGCTGCGCGCGCCAATCGCGATGGTCTCGGCCATGCCGGCCAGTGAGCTGAAGCCCGATTCCGGCGTGACCCGGTCGTGATTGGTGAAGTAGGTGCGCGCGGCGCGCGCCGCGTCCACCACCGTGATCACGTCTTCGGTCTGGGCGAAGTAGGCCGGCTTGTAGTCGAGACCCGCCGACACGCCCCACGCCCCCGCGTTCAGGCCGGCGGTGATGAGGTCGCGCATGCGCGTGACTTCTTCGGGGGCCGGACGCCGGTCGTCGAGGCCGACCACGTGGGCCCACACGCTGTTGAAGCCGATGTTGGCGCCGACGTTCACGGCCAGGCCGCGCCCCGCCGCCGTGGTCAACTGCTCGCTGATGTCGATCGGGCCGGCGCCATCGGCATTCAGAATCTCGGTCGTGACGCCCTGGGTGAGCATGTTGGCGGCGGTCATCAGACCGTCGGGCGTGGCGTGGCTGTGGATGTTGACGAAGCCAGGGGCCACGAACAGCCCCGTGGCATCGATCTCGGTGACGGCGTGCGCGCCGGCAAGGTCGCCGACCCGCGCGATCGACCCGCCGGCGATGGCCACGTCGGCCCGGTAGCGTGGTGCACCGCTGCCATCGATCACCGTGCCATGGCGGATGATGACGTCGTACGCCGGGGGCGCTTGGGCGAAGGCACCCGATCCGGCCGCCGCGGCCACGAGAGCCGCCGTCACGAGTCGCAGCGTGCTGGTGCCTTGCATGCGCACGGATTATAGGGCTGGGCGAAAGGGGGATGAGAGGTGGCGCCGAATCCGTAGGTGTCCAGAATATTGGACGTAATATACATGACTAACCGTAGTCTCGCCCCAGTCTTGGACTGGTCTAGGGATACGCTTGGCGGCGGTATGGCTGAGTGGACCAAGCGCGAGCTCTCAAAAGGCGTAATTAACCGTTCGGGGAAACAACTCGCCAAGTGGTGGGGTGGTGGGCCTGTTGTGTCTCTAAACGACGGAGGTATTGGTCATGCGATTGGTGTGGCTCAGAACTGGCGGACATGTCACGCCTATCCGTTGAACGCATTCCAGGTGAACCTTCGCTCAAGAGCAAGGCG
>Ga0163144_10001989_pt1 | contig 47791 bp, 43 predicted proteins | sample OliLak19BULKMAT1_FD_123175 | JGI IMG/M metagenome (GOLD analysis project Ga0163144, IMG submission 123175) | Freshwater microbial mat bacterial communities from Lake Vanda, McMurdo Dry Valleys, Antarctica - Oligotrophic Lake LV.19.BULKMAT1 | ecosystem: Environmental > Aquatic > Freshwater >... | reverse complement strand
CTGGACCTGATTCATTTCTTACATTCGTATTTTCGCATTTCCGCCGCAGTTGCGGGTAGCGCTTTTCTCGCCGGTTGTGCCAGCCCGCCGCCGATGGCGCCGCCGTTAATGGCGAAGTGCCCGGTCTGCGAAGCGTGCACCGTTTGCAGCGCACCGGTGCCAGTTACACCCCCAACGGCAGCGCTATTCGAACCGGAACCTCCTGCAACACTCGCAAGACCTGCCCGCGGTCGTCTCGAACGCGCTGCATGGGAGGCGCTGCCCAATTGGAATTTGGATGATCCGACCGATGCGCTGGCCGCATTCATGCGCAGCTGCACGGTCCTTGGCGAAAAACCGGATTGGAGCGCCGTTTGTGCCGCTGGCGCGCGTGTTCCGTCCAAAGCGCGGGCTGACTCGATTCGCCGTTATTTCCGCGACAATTTCGAGCCCTTCAAGGTTATTAATGCCGACGAAACCCAGACAGGTCTGGTGACGGGCTATTACGAGCCCCTGCTTCGCGGTTCGCGCACCCAGACGCCGACGTTCAAGTATCCCGTCTACGCCCAGCCACAAGACCTGGTGTCGGTCGACTTGAGCGAAATTTATCCTGAGCTGAAGTTCAAACGCCTGCGTGGCCGCGTGGTGGGCAACAAGCTGGTGCCTTATTTTGAACGCAGCGAAATAGAGTCCAGCGGTGCGCCGTTAAAGGGGCTTGAACTGGCCTGGGTCGACGACGCCGTGGAACTGTTTTTTCTCCAGATCCAGGGTTCCGGCCAGATACTGTTGCCGGATGGCACGCGTTTGCGAGTGGGCTATGCAGACCAGAACGGGCACCCGTTCCGTTCGCTTGGTGGTGCCTTGATTCGTCGCAGCCAGATAAAGGCTGAACACGCTTCAATGGCGGGTATCAAGGAATGGGCACGCCGAAACCCGACCAAGATCCAGCAGTTCATGAACATCAACCCGAGCTACGTGTTTTTCAAGGAATTGGCCGGTGACCTCATTGGCCCAATTGGCACGCTTGGGGTGCCCTTGACAGGGGAACGCAGCATTGCCGTAGACCAGCGCGTAATCCCGCTCGGTGTGCCGGTGTTTCTGGCAACCACCTTCCCCAACACCAAAACGGAGTTGAATCGACTGATGGTTGCGCAGGATACGGGCGGCGCAATCACCGGCGCCGTACGCGCAGATTTCTATTGGGGTTTTGGCGATGGGGCGGGATCGCAAGCGGGGAAAATGAAGCAGCAGGCGCGTATGTGGGTCTTGCTGCCAAATGGCTACGACCCCAATGCAGCGCCTGCAGGCTTGTTAACGACACCAATAAGGTCGAATTAACGAGAAATCGGCAAAGCGAACAGGAACATATCTCTGCAACACAACGATCAACCGCGCGAATGGGAAGCCAGGCTGACCGGCCCACAGGCACGAGCGCATGCGGCCCATCCGAACGGCTTCGAAGCATTTCCATTCTTTGCTACAGCGGTATTGGTGGCAGCATATTGCAGGGCACCACGATCAATTGTCGATACCCTCGCGCTGGCATTCATCGTCGCGCGAGTCGCACCCATCTGGTGTTACGTGGGTAGTCGCCCGAGTCTGGGCAGTACGGTGTGGATGATCGGCTTCCGGATTTGTATTGCGCTGTTTTTTGTGGCCGCGTTTGCGAAGTAATCATGATTTTCCCGGCAAGGCGAATCATCCAGATTAAAAAAAAGGCCGCGAAGCGGCCTTTTTTTTAATTAGCCGCAGACTTATCGTTTTGCATCGGCAGCCGGCGGCATTTTGGCTGCGACCAACTTTGCTTCAATTCTGTCCTTTGGCAACGCACCGGAAATCCGCTCACCGTCCTCAAAGAACGTCGTCGGCGTGCCGGTGATATTCATCTTGCGGCCCAGTGCTAGCACCTTGTCAATTGGCGTGTCGCAGGTGCCAGGCGCGGTAGGTGGCTTCTCACGCAACATCAGGTCTTGCCATGCTTTCAGGCGGTCAGTGGAGCACCAGACCGATTTGGATTTATCGATCGAGTCTTGCGCGAGAATTGGATAGGCAAAAATGTAGGCGGTGAGATTGTCGATCGAATTCACATCCTGCTCAAATTTCTTGCAGTAGCCACAATTCGGATCTTCAAAAATCGCGATGCGGCGGCTGCCATTGCCGCGAACCAGTTTGATCGCGTGTTCAAACGGCAGGTCGTCGAACTTGATCGCGGTCAGTTTCTGAAGACGCTCCTGGCTGACATTGATGCGTGTCTTCGTGTCGATCAGTGTGCCCAACAACAGAAACGTCGCTTTTTCGTCGGTGTAAAAAATCTCGTTGCCGGCAAACACTTCGTAAAGGTTGCCATAAGCGGCCTTGGTGATTTTCTCGATCTTCACTTCAGGATACTTCTTGGCCATCTCTTCCTTGATCGTTTCCTGGGCGCACGCTCCAACCGAAAACACGGTTAGCGCTACTAGTACAAGGCTTTTGATGATATTCACGTCGTTTTTCCTGGGTTTGGGGTTTTGGATAATCCGGATTGGAACAGTCGCCGCTGTGTTGGTTCCCGCGTTCATTCTCTACAGCGGCGAATTTTAGCAGCCTGTCGGACTTGAAGAATCGAAGCGAGAAATGAGCTGGGTGAGGGCAGATTTTCACCGTTTTCTAGCCAATAGTTGTTCTATTGGCGATGAAAAACGGGGAAATATGCACCGGCCAGGTCATTTTGCAGCCGATTTCCTTCAGGTCCGACAGGCTGCTACCTGATTGCGTAGTCGATCAATGCCGCCTTGGCGTGCGGCAGGTGGTTGAGTATCGACAGGCCATCATTACGCACCCACCGTGCCACCTGTGCCTCATTCCTATATAGCGCCAGCAAATTTTGGGTCACCTGGCCTAGCGCAAATGTCGATTCCCGTCGAGCCCGCGCATGCTTGCGCAACACCGCAAGATCGCCAATCGCCGAAAACCGGGAACGCTCGCTCAGGATCGTGAAGAGGGTACGAGCGTCAGCGAATCCCAGATTCACGCCTTGTCCGGCAAGCGGATGAACAGCATGCGCGGCGTCGCCGATCAGTGCCAACCCGGCTTCTACACAGTGATGCGCCATCACGCGCGCAAGCGGGAAGCGTGCAACGGGTGAGGCCGCCGTGAGCTTGCCGACGGCACTGTGCCCGGCAGCTTCAACCGCGATACAAAAATCATCTTCGCTTAGCGATTTCAACGTCTCCGACTTTGCTTTCGTCACAGACCATACGATCGAAATCTGCTGTTGCGGTAGCGGTAGATATGCCAGCACCGCATCTTTCGTAAACCATTGTCGCGCGACATCGCCGTGCGCGAATTGGCAATGGAAATTGGCGACAACGCCATCGCTTTCATAATCCCAGGTGTCGACAGAAATACCGGCCCATTCGCGAATCTGCGAACGGCCGCCGTCTGCGCCCACGAGTAAATCCGCGCCGAGCACGCTGTCATCCTGCATTGCCAATTCACGCTGGCCATTGTTTGTGCTTAACGCGTGAGGCACCGCGCCGCGCAACATCCGGATGCGATCCGTGCGTGCGACAGCCTGTTCCAGCGCACTCATCATTGCTGCATACTCAACGATAGTGGCGATCGGCGGACCTTTGGCCAGATCGAGTTTGCTCTTGCCGTCGTCGCCCCAGACTTGCATTGCGCGCACAGCTGACGCACGTCCGGGATCAGGCGCTGCGCCAAGCTCGGATAAAAACGCGAGCGATGCGGGTGACAGCGCGTAGACGCGATGGTCAAATCCTTCAGCCGGAACCGGGGTCGTTGCAGTGCTACGTTCCACCACGGTCACCTCGACGCTTGGCAGGCGTGACGCAGCCAACGCAAACGCCAGACCAACCGGGCCACCACCCACAATGACGAGGTTAGCGCTCATTTCAGCGCACCAAACAGCATGCGCCTGGCCAGTGCGCGGCGCGCGAATGGCAGCACATCGACAACCGCCAGTGCCAGCCCGCGCGAGACACGCGTGGCGAGGTAGTCGTTGGAAAACGCGCCCACCAGGAAGTCGGTGAAGCCAACGCTGCGTTCCACATCACCCTGCCGTACATCACCATATTTTCTTAGCGCCGCGGTGAAGTCGACTTTGTCAGCCTGCTGGCTATTCGCCTCTGCGAGTAATCGTGCCAGGTCGTTGGCGTCGCGCAGGCCCAGGTTGAATCCCTGCCCCGCAACCGGATGCAGCGCCTGCGCCGCGTTACCAATCACGGCGATGTTGCCGAGTACCCGCGTGGATACCGTTCGCAACCGCAGCGGATAGCTGCGCCGCCGGGCGATTTGGGTGAATCGCCCTGCGCGATGACCAAAGTGCTCCTGGAACGCCGCCAGAAACGCAACGTCATCGAGCACTTTTAATTGCTCGATGCGCGCAGGGGAAGAAACCCACACCATCGAATACTCCGTGTCGCCGCCATGCGGGAGCAATGCAGCGGGCCCCTCCGGTGTGAATCGTTCGTAAGCGGTGCCGCGATGCGCGGTGTCGGTCACGATATGTCCCAGCAACGCTGCCTGACCGTAATCTTTTTCGGCAATCGTGATCGCCGGGATTCTGCCTAGATTGGCACCGCCATCGGCCAGCACGACGGCGGCAGCTTCGCAAACATGTTCACTGCCCGCCAGCGTGTAGCGGACAGCGACGTGATCGCCTTGCTCCGCAAACGTGGTGACGACAGCACCGCGCTCAACGCCGATTTGTTCCTGCTCAAGCCGCTCATCGAGCGCCGCCTGCAAGTCCGTATACGAGAGCACATATCCAAGCGCCGGTACGCCGCCATCTTCGCGCGTGATCAATGAGCGGCCAAAACCGCCCTTTTGCGAGGTATGAATGGCGTGAATTTCAGTCGCCTTCAAACTGGCGTCCCATGCACCGGCCGCCGTCAGGATGTCGCGGCTACCGTGAGAGAGTGCTAGTGATCGCGTTTCACGAGAGGGGCCTTCGCGGGCCTCCATTAGCGAAACGCTGAGTCCCTGGCGTTTTGCCAAAACTGCAAAAGTGGTGCCGACAGGGCCGGCGCCGATAACAACGATGTTATGCACGTCCAAGTAGCGTCGCGAACTAAGCGTGACCCGCCGTCAATGTTTCCACATCCTTCACTGACTTCGGACAAGACGCGGTCAGATTGGTATTGCCCTTCTTGGTGACGAGAATGTCATCTTCAATCCGCACACCGATATCCCAGAAGTGTTTCGGCACATTGTCTGCCGGGCGAATGTACAGGCCCGGCTCGACCGTCAGCACCATCCCCGGCTCCAGGGAAACCCATTTGCCATCGCGATGTTTGTACGCACCGGCGTCATGCACATCGAGCCCCAGCCAATGGCCGGCGCGATGCATATAGAACTGCTTGTAGGTTTCCTTCTCGATCACACTGGCGAGTGAGCCTTTGCAGAGCTTCAAGTCGATCAGCCCCTGTGCGAGCACATTCACGGCAACTTCGTGGTATTTGCCAAACGGCGCGCCCGGCTTTACCGCCTTGATACAAGCGAGCTGCGATTCGAGCACCAGCTCGTAAATGTCTTTCTGCGGCCCGCTGAATTTGCCTGCCACCGGGAACGTGCGGGTAATGTCGGCCGCATAGCTTTCCAGCTCGCAGCCGGCGTCGATTAACATCAGATCGCCCTTTTTCAGCGGTGCCGAGTTTTCCCGGTAATGCAGCACGCAGGCGTTGCCGCCGGTCGCGACGATGCTGCCGTAAGCTGGCTGGCGCGCGCCATTCTTGACGAACTCATGCAGCAGTTCGGCTTCAACCTGATATTCAAACATGCCGGGCTTGGCCATCTTCATGGCGCGGATGTGTGCGCCGGACGAAATCTTGCCCGCGCGCGCCATGATGTCGATCTCGACTTCATCTTTGATAAGGCGCATCTGGCCAAGCGCAGTGCGCACATCACGCAATTCCGCCGGTGCGGTGATGCCCATGCGCACCTTGGCGCGCACGGCGTTAAGCCAACGGGTGATGGAAACGTCCCATTCGGCCGATGCGCCCAGCGGCGTATGGATGACGGCCTCATTGGCCATCAGGTCGGGAATGCGCGCTTCGAGTTCAGAGAGCGGATAGGCCTCGTCGAAATCGAACACTTCCTTGGCCATCGCCGGGCCAAAGCGGAAGCCATCCCAGATTTCACGTTCCAGATTCTTCTCGCGGCAAAACAAAATATGCCGCGGCTTCTTGCCAAGCGTGATTGCCACCACCGCTTCAGGCTCGCGGAAGCCAGTGAGGTAATAAAACGCACTGTCCCAACGGTAATCGTAATGCGCGTCGGCATTGCGCGCGTATTCGGGGGAGGTCGGTAACAGCAGTACGCCTTCCTTCAACGTTTTAGCAAGGCGCGCACGGCGCTTGGCGTGGGCTTTGACATTGGGGACGACGACCGGGAAAGGGAGGGATTCGCGTTTCATTGGCGTGGGAAATGAGTGGTGATGGGGAGGGGATATTGTACGCCGGTGGTCAATGCGGCATGTGACGATACGTAGCGGACGCGAGGGCTCCAGTTTGCAAACTCGGTGACTGGCGCGGCTTTTCGAGCAAAATGGTCTGGAAAGCGTACTGGCGCAGGAGTTTCAATTCCGCCAATTCAATAGCCTGAACTACAGAGAATCGTCATTCCAGCGAAGGCTGGAATCCAGTCCACCCAATGTCACTCTTTCTATGCTTTAGAAGGCCGATCAATGTGTACGCTGGGTCCCAGCCTGCGCTGGGACGACGGCGCTAAGAAAAGGAAAACTCAAGCACCAGGGCGGCGTTCCGAACACAATAGGTCTGGAAACCGCGCCGGTGCTGGGGTTTTAGCCAAAACACGCTACAGCGCCACCGGCCCCGCCAGCTTTGGATCGCTCGCCAATTCTTCTCGCGCCTGCTGCTGCCGCACCCGATCCATGTACGTTCTGGCGCGCTCGATCTCGCCTTGCATGATCTGGTTGTTCTTGCCCATGGCTTCGATGGCCTTGCTGCGAAAGCCGTCCATCGTATCCATCGCCTTGTAAGTCTGGTCGAACATCTCCTTGATCTTCTCGATGCCGAGCAACGGGTTGGTCGAGAACTCTGCCGTTTTTTCCACGTGTGTATTGAGCTGTCGGCCGGATTCGGCGATCAGCGATTCGATGGTGCTGGATACGCCTTTGAGCATTTCCATCACCTGAATCTGGTTGCCGGTGGCGCGCGCGACCGTCTGCGCGACGGCGAGTGCGGACATGCCGGTCGTGGCCACACGCGTACAACCGTTCTGCATCTCGCGCGCGGTGCGCTTGAGCACGTCGAGGGCAAGATAGCCGTTCACGCACACGGCCTGCTGGGTCAGCATGTCCTGCAAATTCTGGCGCGCATAAAACAGCACCTCCTGTTCAATCGCCTTGGCGCGCTCGGGGTCGGTCGCTTTCAGCGAGTCCACTTTGGTGGCGATTTTGGTGTCGAGCTGCGTTGCAAACTCAATCGCGGCTTTCAGTTTTTGCATCGCCTCCCACAGCTTGGCGCGCAGCGATTCAATTTCCACTTCATCGCGCTGCATATCGTCGCGCGCGGCGTAAATCTGGTTCATCGATTTCTGCAGTTGCGTACCGGCTGATTCGTATTTGCGAAAGTAAGCCTGCAGCTTGTTGCCGAACGGGATCATGCCGAGGATTTTCTGTTTGCTGAACAAATCGCCCTCGTTGCCGGGGTTCAGTTTGTCCAGGTGTCCGCGCAGGTCCTGCACCGCCTTATACGCAGCCGAATCTTCGATGCCGACGAAGTTGCGCTCCATGAAGCGGCCGGTCATCAGATTCGAGGCGATGGAGGCTTCCTCTTTGCCTAAGCGAAACGCGCTGTCGAGCCTGGCCTTGAAGGCATCGCTGTGAATATCCTCGGTGACGAGCGCATCGACGAAGCGATCAACCTGCTGGCTGACTGCGACTTTGGTTTCGGGCTTGAGCGGCACGGCTTCGCTGCTTTGGGCAGGTCCAATCGCGACCATGACTTCCGGTGGTGCCAATACAAACGGGGCGGCAGTTGCAGTGGCGGTGGGTTGTGTGTCAGACATGAGATTTCTCCTTTGTGAGCATATTGGTGACCGAGCCGGTCGGTGCGAATTTCTGATTCAAAAATGCGGCGTGATTGGCGAATGCCTCTGCATCCTGTGCAGCGAGATCGTCCTGCAGTTGTTCGACTTTGCGCTGCATGTCGCTGATGCTTTCATCAAATAACTGCGTCGCTGTTTTGTTCTGGGCGATGACTTTGCTGGCGGCAAATTTTGGCGGGATCGCCAGGAATCGCCGCACCGTATCGGGCAGGTATTCGGTCGCCAGGCGTTCCGCGACAAAGGCATTTTCCATCGATAGCTGGCGCTTTGAGCGCATCCATTCCTGATGCAGGTTTTCAATCGCAACTGTCAGCGCCGTGAGCGCGGCCTCCTGCTTTGGCGAGAAGTATTTTCCCACGTTGGATTTTGCGATGGTGCGCAGGGCTTCAAGCGTCTGCGTCATCACTTCCGGTTTCTCGCGGTCCGCCAGCGCCTCGTCGAGTGCGGCAAGATCGGTGACGACAAGTTGCGGATCTCCGAATAACGTTTTGCCCAGCCAGTAGCCCGCGAGGTAACCGATGATGACCGAGCCCCACCAATAGGCGCCGAGGACGCCTGCGGCACGTGCGGCGACGACGGCAATCGCAATCGCGAGACCGCACCAGTTGGCGGGCGAAGTCATGAAACGCCAGACCATGGCTATCAATCTGCAATCATTGGTAGGCGCGAATTTCTTTGAAGACGCTCGCGAGCGGCTGCTTGCGGGCATCAAACACTTTACCCCCAGTCGCCTTGGCAATTTCGTTCAATGCGCGCGCCTCACCTTCGGCGAACAAGATCAGGAAAACCGGGATTTTCTTTGCCGAGGCGTCCATACCTTCGTAGCGCTGCATGAAAGTGGAAAGGTTCATGCCTTCGGTACGCTCGCCATCCGTAAACACCACTACCGAATACGCGAACGCCTTCGCTTTGGCGTTCGACTTCGCTTGTTCTTCGCCCATATTGCGCACCGCTTCGTATATCGCATCGTAGAGCGCCGTGCCGCCTTCCGCACGGAGCTTGCCAGCGACGTCGCGAATTTCCGCAAACACGGCCTCTTTCGCACTGGAATCCTTCGCATTGGGAATGACGAATGCACTCGCAATGCCTACGTCGCTTGAGAACGGCATCAGCCAGATACGCTCACGGCTATTGAGCCGGGAGAACCGCCCGGTGATCGAGTTGTCGGCCCCGGCCAGATACTGGATCGATTTGGTGAGCTGCCCCAAACGTCCCTCTTTTTTCATCGAGCCGCTAACGTCGAGCACAAAGGTCGATGCAATCGGGGTGCGGTATTCATTCAAATACGCTTCGATCAGGGAATCCGCCACCGCACGGTCAGTGCTGAAGGTAAGCTCTACCAGCAGCCGGTCCTTGGGAAACAAGTGCGCGACTTTTTTGGCAACGTCCGGGTTGATTGGCCGACGCAGCGTTTTTTCCGCAAGCCATAGCTGCGCCGGTTCACTCTTGAGATAGGCCACCACCTTTTGATACGCCTCGCGCTTCTGGTCGTTGAGCAGCATCAGGGGATAATCCGCCGTGGCCACGCCTTCGTGCGGGTAAACCAGCGTCAGCTTCTCGCGTAGATCGCCCTTGGCGTTCATCGACAGCAGCCAGGACTCGTAATTGATAAATGCGTTGATATCCTCGCCCTGGCGTTCCTTGAATTTTTGCGAGAGGTAGGTTGAGTTGTCGCCCACCAGTTTGTAGCCGGTCAGGAAATCACGCACGGCGTCGCGATTGATGTCCGCCGCCGTCAACGCTTCACTCTTGCCCGCCGCCGCTGCCGCCACGCCCATCAAGGCCATGAAGCCCTGATTGCTCGACGCAGGGTTACTCATGGCGTAGCGCAGCTTGCCGGTCTTGGCGGCCTTCATCACATCTGCCCACGTTACCTTCTCGGCGCCATCCCATTTGAGTTGTCTGGCGCTCGATTCCGACACGCCGATGACCAACGGCGACAGCATGATTTTTTCCTGCAGCTTCACCTTCGATAAGCCGTTGGCATCCGACAACAGATACTTGGCGTTGGCGAACCAGGCCGCATCTGTGCCGGCTTTGCCATTGAGCACGGCTTCGGTACTCTCAAAAGTCCCGCCAAACTTGAAGCTCACCTCGACACCTGTCGCCTCACGAATTTTCGGGATGATCATTTCGATATCCCGCAGGTCTGTGGTGGCGAGAATCGACAGGCTGCTCTCGACCACCGGAACAGCAGATTTTGCTGGCGCGACAGGGGCTGGCGGGGTGGATTTGCCGCAGCCAGCCATCGCGGCTGCCAAGAGTATCGAGGCGATGATGGAATGGAGCCGGAAGAGCGTGTTTCGCATGAGGTGCCCTTGAGAGTTAAATCTACTGGGGAAAAATTGATCTAAGAAGATTTGAATATGCTTAAAGTGGTTTTCGTCAAACTCAACTGGCATGAAATCGGCATCTATTAGCTTTTCCCCCTTTGGCAAAGGGGGATCAAGGGGGATTGACAGCAGTCGCAACGAGCATCCTGCACGAGTCTTCAATGCCGCCAATCCCTCCCAACCTCCCTTTGAAAAGGGAGGGCACGAGTCAGTTCTTCATTTCCTTGGCAATCACATCAATCATCTCTGCCATTATTTCGTAACTCGGCGGATCGATCACATCGACGATTCGCGGTTTGATCACCAGCCCAACCTTGTTCGCGGCTTCCGGCAGCGCGGCCGCAATACTGGTGCGAAATCCGTATTCCGTGGCGATGGCTTGAAGTTGGGGATTGCTGCTTAGCAGCTCGGCGAATGGCTTGGCTTTTTCGCGCATCGTCACCACGATCACCTTGTTGAAAATAGTCGGCTTCGGATACATCAACACCATTTCCTTATCCACCGCCTTTCGACCGATGGCGTAGCCAACGAGCTGATTCTCGTAGATGAAGGCGAGCGGTGTTTTGCCGATGCCGATGCCGACATAGTCATCGAAATTGCCGTTGACGTAACTCTCCTGATAGCCCTGCCGCTTGTACAGATCGGCCACCTGCAACGCGATCTTGCGGGCACTTTCCATGTTGCTGATCACTTCCGAGCCGTTGATCGCATAGCTGGTGAGTGCCAGATACATCGCCGCCGAATTGGATTTGCGTACATCGGTCGTCGAGACCAGCACGCTGCGGCTGACCTCGTAGGCCTGCGATTGCGCAAGATCGCGCCAGCGTTTCTTGGACAGCATCAGGTTGGTAAGGCCAACGAGGTCCACGTCGTAGATGTTGTCCTTGGACCCGCCCTCGCCAACCGGCGCGGCAATCTTGTTCGCGGCCAGTATTTTGGCAATCGGCACCCACGAGGCGATCACCAGCGGCGTGAAGTACGGTGAATAGGTTGCAGTGGTGTAGCCCGCTTTCTTGGCGGCTTCACTGATCTGGTTGCCGGCAACTACGCCGGAGGGCATGAAGAAATCCGGGGCCGTGTCCTTGGCCACCCTGCCCGCCATTTCACGGGAACCGATACGGATGACATTGGCGCGAAAGTTGTTCTCGTAAAGCAGTTTGACGACGCGCTCATCCTTGAAAAACGGCTCAACGTCCACCGCAATCAGACCGCTCAGCTCGACCATTTGCGCAGCACGCCGGGTTTCATCGGCGATGGCGGTGCGGCTGGCAGTTTCCTGCTTGCGATCCAGCGTCGAATAGAACAAGCCGCCGCCCAGTGCGGTTAGCAGGGCGACCGTAATAAGTGCGTTTTTCAAGTTCTTGTTCATGGATTTACAGTCTTGCTCATCGAACATTTCTCCCCAATGCGACAAACAGTGCGCACATTATGTGGAATTTTGCGAGAGCATACATGGGGATGCGATGAAACGCCGGGTTGGGTTGGTGAGTTGTCGGTTTTGGGGCTTCACAATGGAGCGGGTTACGCCGGGAGCCGACCTCGAGTGCGGAGTAGTCGCGGGGAACAATCAAGCCAAACTTAACTCGCCAAATGTTACAGTCAAAAGATTGACAGAATGCCTGAAACGAACTTTGCACAGCATCATTGGCAAGGGTTATTGAAAGGCTATTTAGGCTCAATTGGACGAGCTTTACTGGAAAGTGCAGACGAAATATGAACCATGAGAACGACGGTACGGAAGATAGTCAGCAGTACTCAGTTCTTGAGTATCTTTACCGAGACGCAGCGAACTGGAAGATTTGGGGCAAGGTGCTCTTGCGTGGCGCGTTAACCGTTGCGGACTTAGGGCGCATTGAATCAAAGCTTGAGGCGGGTGAATTTTTTATCCCAGAACAAGTCGGTTTGGAATCACTGGCGACTGCCCTCTTCTCGTCGCCTGGTGGCATCTCCAAAAATGATCATCTATGGCACGAGTTCAAGACTGTTCGAGCCGCTACTACTGAGGAGGTGGCTGAGCTTTCCGTTTGGGGTACGACCGACAAATTGCTTGAACTAATCGACGCCGTAATCAGATGGAACCTCGAGAGGTCCCCGCATTTTGCGGCGTTTGCAAATGTCATCAGCGCAACTGAGGTACTGGATATGACGCGCAACGGCAGTATATGACTAGCCTACCAGCGCAAAGTGGGCGGGTCGATTCAGCAGCGTGGTACTGCGGTACCCGCGTCGAATTTCTATCGACACCTACCGAAATAATTGCGAATCAGCTTGCTGGACGCGCCGCACAAGAAAGTCTTGAAGTTGAAGCCGCTCAGGCAGATGAGTGGCTGCAAAGCGTAGGTATTCTGCAGAAAACACTGGATGAAAGAATTCCGATCCTACGCGCGGCACTCACGGCGCCCGGATGCGAGGCCATTCATGATGTGATTTTAGAGTTCGATTTTCATCGGCGTGGATTGCGGATGGATTGCTTGCTGTTAGGCGAAGGGGCTCTATTTGTCATCGAGTTCAAGCGCGCAAAGCTGCAACGTGCAGATCGCGATCAAGTGATGACGTACGCGGTCAATTTGCTTGAGTTTCATCGAGTCACGCGCGAATGGTGCAACTCAGCCGGCGCTATTGTCGTACCCGTTCTAACTGTGACGCGGGGAAAACTAAACAAAGCGCCGAACTGGCCGGGGCTTTCTGGCCTTAGCTGGCCTGCACTTGCGAACAGGCCAATTGAGTGTGACGAGAGTAGCTTGGGGGATGCGATTAGCGTTGGACTTAGCAATCGCCGTAGCGAAGTACCCATTTCTCGTCGCGATTGGCTTGGCTCTTCATTTAGTCCGTCATCATCCATCTTGGATGCCACTCTCTCCCTTTATGGCAACCATGACGTTACCGCGATCGCCGAGCATGCTGCGCCCAAAGCGGCGATCGCCGCGAGCGTCACTGAAATTCAGAAATGCATTGAAGAAACCCTGGCGCAGGGTCGATATCACATCATTTTTCTTTCAGGTGCGCCCGGTGCTGGCAAGACACTTGTTGGTCTAGAAATCGTAATGCGTGGCAAGCATGTTGACGGTGCAGTTTTTGTTACCGGAAATGCCCCTCTGGTCGATGTATTGAACAAAGCACTTGTTACCTCTTACCAAGCGCAAGGGAGGAGGGCTACCTCTTGGGCACCAACTGGCTATCGACGTAAAGATGCCAGTCTTGTCGCCTCTGCAGCAAGCTTCAAGATTGTGAAAGCGCACAATTTTCTGGGAAAACGCGGCAAGCTCCACAAGCAAGACGATGGTCGGATATTGGTATTTGATGAGGCGCAAAGGACTTACGAGAAAGGCCGCCCCGTTCTGGGAGTGGCACTTGAAGATCACGAAGCTGATCTCATCCTGTCAGTTCAGCGCCAATCCTTTCCGTCCGGCGGCGCAGTAGTCGTCGCGCTCATCGGACACAACCAGGCAATTAATCGCGGGGAACGAGGCATAGTAGCTTGGTTGGAGGCAGCGGATCGCTATGGCTGGTCTTTCTCAATTGATGATGAGACGCTGGCGCTAGCGGAGTTCTCAGATCGGGAGAAATGGGCGGCTCATCCTGGCCGCCAACACTTGCAGCATGGGCACCTCCAACAGTCTATGCGGTACTACAGGAATGCAGTGGTCGAGGAGTGGGCTGGCGCTGTGCTTAATGGCAATGCCGCTGCTGCAAAAACATTTGTTGCGCAGATGGAGCAGCAAGACAACAAGATTTGGCTGACCCGCGATCTTGCAGCCGCCAAAGCATGGGCGCGGCGTCATTCCGTCGCCGGACAGCGCTGTGGACTGATCGCGTCCGGGCAAGCTCGTCGACTCGCTGCGGAAGGTCTATTTGTTGATTACAAGCCTGATATCGCGACATGGATGCTGGCGCCGAGTACGGATATTAGATCGTCAAACGCACTAGAGACCGTTCAGAATCAGTACCAAATTCAAGGTTTAGAACTAGACTACTGCATTGTTTGCTGGGACGCAGATCTTCGTCGCGATGGTGGGAATTGGACTGCCTATAAATTGTCCGGCGATGATTGGCAAAAGGACAAACTCATTGACGTCGCCAAGAATGGTTATCGCGTTTTGCTAACCCGGGCACGGAAGGGCATGGTGATCTTCGTGCCGAATGGAGATCGCTCGGGCGATGATCAGACACGATTAGCCGATTTCTATGACGGCGTGGCAGGGTTTTTGATCGAATGCGGCGCGAAGGCTCTTGTTTCGATACCCGCAGAAGTATGAGTGTCTAACTACGGGGTCACGAAATCGGTTCGCGTACTGATTTCTGTGATGCATCGAACGGACTGCAATTGCAACAGTGTCGATCGTGTGGGAATCGATACTTGGTTGAATTCGACGACCCGATTGAGTAACAACCTTATTCGAACTCTCGATAGCGCATCGGAAATGTAGATCGCCATTTGACGCGGCTTTTCGGGCCAAAACCCTCCAAACCCCGCACCATTCCTAGACTTTCCCCCTCAAAACGTAACCCCCGTCACCCCCGCATCGCCAATCTTCAGCTCATTGAACAACCTCACCAACAGCCACAACTCCTGATACCGCTCGCCGGTCTTCCTCACGTAGTGCACAAAGCACGGCACATCGGCGAGATATTGCGGCTTGCCGTCGCGGTATAGCGAGGCGATGTCGTCGCTGATGGGGCCGTAGACGGTATCTTGAAAGTCGATCCCGCCGGGCATGTTCTTGTTGTTAGTGGTCGTCAGTTTCCGCACAAATTCGGCGGCAGCATGGCGAGCACTTCACGCCACTCGGCATTAGCAGGTACCCATGCAGCCGGCTCTTTTCAGCGTGCCAGATTCTCATGCGACCGATCTCACATTCTTGCGCAGCCACGGTTCGATCGCCGCAATCTGGAAAGTATTCTTTTCCAGATGGCCCATCATCCAGCGATGTATGCTCATCGGCTTGGGTTGGTGACGGTAGCCGTTTATCCGCAGGAAAATGTCTGTGCAGGCGAACGCAATGCGCTTGTTGCCATCGACAAAGGGATAGTTCATGGCGAGACTCTCGAACAGTGCGGCGGCCTCGTGAATGACATCCTTGTAATGTCCACTCTGTGGCCGAAACAATGCGGCCTCAAGCGCGCCGGCGTCGCGCAACCCGGTCGCGCCGCCATACCGGTCGATCAACCCTCGATGCAAGACCATCGCCTCAACCGGCGTGAGGTAGAGGTTCACTTCGCCAATTCTTTGTACAGTGCGTCATATTCGGCAAGGCTCTCGCCGAATGCGGTCAATACCTGTGGTCGCGGTACGCCATTCTTCTTTTTCTCGACGTAATCGCGTAGTGCTTCATCGACGACAGCTTGAAGCTGCTTGCCCTCTTTGCTTGCGATCTCGCGTATCTGGGCAAGCACTTTGGCGTCAGCCTGCGTCGCAAATTTCTGGGATACGGCAGCCATACTCGTTTCTCCTGACATTTCATGATTTGTCATGATGCGCGAACGCAGGACAGGCCAGGCGCCCGGCTACAACAGCGTCTGTATGGCGAAGCGTTGCCAAACTCTAACATCCGCGGACTTTACAGCCCGAAAACCCTCCAAACCCCGCGCCAGCCCTAGACTTTCCCCCTCAAAACGTAACCCGCGTCACCCCCGCATCACCAATCTTCAACTCATTGAACAACCGCACCAGCGGCCATAACTCCTGATACCGCTCGCAAGCCTTGCGCACGTAGTGCACAAAGCGCGGCGCGTCGGCCAGGTATTGCGGCTTACCGTCGCGATAATTATTGCGCGCAAAAATGCCGAGGGTTTTGAGGTGGCGTTGCAGGCCCATCCATTCGACGTCGCGATAGAAGTCGTCGAATGCGGCAGGCACCGGCAGTCCGGCTTTGCGGGCTTTTTCCCAGTAGCGGATGGTACCGTCGAGCACGCGTTCTTCGTCCCATGAGATGAAGGCGTCGCGGTAGAGCGAGGCGATGTCGTAGCTGATAGGGCCGTAGACGGCATCCTGAAAATCGATCACGCCGGGGATGTTTTCATGGTCGCCATCGGCCACCATCAAATTTCGCGGCGTGTAATCGCTGTGCACATACACCCGTTTCTGGGCGAGAACGACGTCAATGATGAGTGCAAACATCCGCTCCAGCGTTTCCTGCTGGGTGCGGGTCAGCTCTGCTTGCAAGTGTTTGGCGATGTACCAGTCGGGGAACAGATTCAGTTCGCGCTTTAGCAGCGGTGCATCATAAGGCGGCAGCACGTCCGGCTTGGAAGCGAGCTGCCACTTCACCAGCGCGTCGGCACATGGGCGAAACAGGGCATCGAAGTTGTCTTCGGTCAGTACATCGAGATAGGTATGGCGCCCCAGATCGGTCAGGAGCAGGAATCCTTGCTGCAAATCTGCGGCCAGAATCTGCGGCGCGCGCACGCCAGCGTCCCCCATGAGGCCGGCCACTTTGACGAATGGGCGGCAATCCGCTTGCGCCGTGGGTGCATCCATGATGATGCGCGTGCCTGACGGGGTGGTTATGCGAAAATAGCGGCGGAAACTGGCGTCTTCAGACGCGGGGGTGAGCTGATAGTCGGATACGCCCTCGCCAGCCAGTAGCGGCTGTAACCACGAGTTAAGCGCCTGCATGCGTGGTGAAGCATCTTGAATCATGTAGTTTTCTTTTTTTTGACAGCCCGAATCTTACCATCCGACCCCCTTTGGCTCTTTTGCATTTTCCCTGTTTACCCTTGAGTAACTCGCCCGCACCCTGGCTGAGACGCTCGCGTTTGTTCGTCGCAATCGCGCTGGTGATCGCCGGCGCAGGCACGCTGAAAACCGCTCCGCTGCATGCGCAACAAACCACGCCGCCCACTCAGGCCGAGCTGGATGGCGCGATTCGCGAAGGCCTGAAGCTTGATCGATCGCTGCCGACGCCCGCTGCAGTGATCAGCCGAACGGCGCAAAGCGGACCGCGCGTCATTTCCGCAGACAGCATTGACGCTGTAACCGACAAGAGCGTTTCGGCAAAAGGCAATGTGTCGCTCACGCAGGACAACATGGCGGTGACCGCCGACCAACTCGATTACGATCAGATTACCGATCTCGTCACCGCGCCCGGCAAGGTACGCATTAACCGCGATGGAGATTTGGTCACAGGCGCAGGTCTGAGCCTGAAGGTGGAAGCCGAGATTGGGCGCATCGGGGATGCTACTTTTTTCTTCTCGAAAAGCCCGGATCGGCCTGCACAACGCTTTGAAGCGCGCGGCGCAGCGCAGCGTATGGATTTTGAAGGCCCCAATAAGGAGCGCCTGTACAACGCGTTTTACACGACCTGCAAACTTGACCAGAGCGATTGGTATCTGCGTGTGGGCGAATTGTCGCTGGACCGCGCGCGAAACATCGGCACCGGCTACAGCGCGATCGTCGAATTCAAAGGCGTACCGATTTTGTACATGCCGTATGTGACATTTCCGTTGAACAATGATCGCAAATCCGGCTTTCTCGCACCGACCATCGGCAGTTCATCGAGCAGCGGTCTGGAGATGGCGGTGCCGTATTACTGGAACATTGCACCGAATCTGGATGCCACCATCACACCGAAGATTTTTACCCGTCGCGGCTTGCAGCTAGGCGCCGAAGTCCGTTACCTGAATCGCGACTTTCTCGGCCAGGTCGATACCGAATACCTGCCTGGTGACCGCTTGGCGGACCGCGATCGTTACCTCGCGTCGCTGCGGCATTATCAAAATCTGGAAAAGTGGCTGGCACCGGGCTGGAGTGCTTCGATCAATGCGCAGAAGGTGTCGGACGACAATTATTTTCGCGACCTCTCAACGCGCATAAACAACACGGCGCAAACCAATCTGCCGCGCGATCTGTCCCTCACCTATGCGAGCGAGTACGGCAATCTGACCGCGCGCTATCTGAGTTTTCAGACCTTGCAGGACCCGACGGCCGATCGCATTCTGGTGCCGTACCGCCTTGCCCCGCAAGTCACTTTCAATATGCGGCCCAATCGCTGGAACGGGTATGAGCTCAACACCATCGGTGAATTCACTTCGTTCGAGCACCCTACACTGGTGAGCGGTAACCGCTGGCTGGTGTATCCCTCGATTGCCTATCCGCTCACCAGTTCGTATGGATTCATCAAGCCCAAGATTGGCTTTCATGCAACGCACTATGCGCTCACCAGAAACACGGCAGGCTTTGAGGGTGGCGCGCGCGCGCTGCCGATTATCAGCGTAGATAGCGGATTGGCGTTTGAACGGCCGGCGAGGTTCTTCTCCCAATCGATTACGCAGACGCTGGAGCCGCGTCTGTTTTTCCTGTACGTGCCGTTCCGCGAGCAAAGCAAACTGCCAAACTTTTCGACGACCGATACCGATTTCAGTTTCGCGCAGATTTTCAATGAAAACCTGTTTGTCGGCGGCGACCGGATCTCGGATGCACGGCAGGTCACGGCAGCGGTGACGACGCGCTTTATCGAAAACCTCACCGGCGTCGAGCGCCTGCGCGCATCCATCGGCCAACGCTACTTCTTCGGAACCCAGCGCGTCACACTGACGACAACTAACGCGCAGGCACTGACGGACATTACCTCCGGCAATATCAGCCGTTCCGACTTTCTGGCAGCTCTTTCCGGGCAGGTCTCGGATAAGTGGACGCTCGATTCCGGGTTCCAGTATTCGGCCTCAACCAAACAGTTCCAAAAAGCCAACGTTGCCGCACGCTACAACGCTGATGATGGCAAGCTCCTCAATTTCAGCTACCGCTTTACCCGCGACGCATTGAAGCAGTTCGACATTTCGACGCAATGGCCGTTTGGCAAAATGGCGCCGGCATGGACGCTGTTGGCACGCGCCAACTATTCGATGCAGGATCGGCGGCTCATCGAGGGCCTGCTTGGGGTCGAGTATAATCAGGGATGCTGGGAATTTCGGCTTGTGGCGCATCGTTTTGCCACCGCCGCCGAGAAGTATTCGAACTCGATCCAGTTCCAGTTGGAATTGAAGGGGCTTTCCAAGCTGGGCGTCAATCCGGCGGAAACGTTGAGGCAGAACATTTCCGGCTACCGGCGGTCAGGCGACCGGCCGGGTGACCAGTACGGTCGATAATTCTTTGTAGAGAGCCTTTCATGAACCATCGCTTTTCAAGTATTTGCCGCATCGTTGTCTCAGCCCTGTTTGCCGCCGCCGTGGCAGGCGCATTCGCTCAAGCGCCGCTGGCGCCGGGTGCTGCATCCAATCCGCTCTTTACGCCGCCAACGCCAAAAATAGATACGTCTCTCACCGCGCCGTTAAAGGCGGGCGGCATCATTGAGCTGGACCGCATCGTCGCCGTCGTGAACAACGAAGTCATCACGATGAATGACCTCACCGAACGCATGGCGACCGTGGTTGCGCAACTAAAAAAACAAGGCACCCAGTTGCCGCCAATCGATTTACTCAGGAAGCAGTTGCTGGATCGGATGATCCTTGACCTGGTTGAGGTTCAGGAGGCCAAGGAAACGGGCATCAAGGTCGACGACGGCACGCTGGACAAGACTTTGCAGCGTATCGCCGATGAAAACAGCCTCTCGATGACCGAATTCCGCCGTCTGACCGAAGCGGATGGCGTTCGCTGGAGCAAGTTCCGCGAAGAAATCCGCAGCGAAGTCATGAAGACGCGGCTGCGTGAACGCGAAGTCGGGGGAAACATCAATGTAACCGACGCCGAAATCGATACGCAATTGCTGCTCGAATCGCGCGAAGCGAATACCGACCAGGAATTCCGTCTGGCGCACATTCTGGTGCTGGTGCCCGAACAGGCGACCTCGTCGCAAATCGATACTCGCCGCAAACGGGCGTTACTCGCGCTCTCCGAACTGCGCAAGGGAGCGGAATTTGCACAGATCTCTGCGCAATATTCGGATGCGCCGGATGCCTTGCAGGGGGGTAACCTCGGTTGGCGCCCTTCCGGCCGTCTGCCAGCGATTTTTCTGGAAGCGCTTTCCGCTTTGAAGGCGGGCGAGACCACTGACATCCTGCGCAGCGCCAACGGCTTCCATATTGTGAAGCTGCTCGACAAACGTGGCCGCAACGAACAGCCGACCATTCAGCAAATACGCGCCCGCCATATCCTTATCAAACCGAAAGAAGGCGTAACCGACGACGATGCCCGCGACCGTCTGTTGAGGCTGCGTGAACGCATCATTGGCGGTGCTGATTTTGCCGAACTGGCCAAGGTGCATTCAGACGATCCATCCTCAACCAAAGGCGGCGAACTGGGCTGGCTATCCCCCGGCGATACCGTGCCGGAGTTCGAACGCGTGATGAACCAGTTGCGTGACAATGAAATTTCCTCGCCCACACAAACCCAGTTCGGCTGGCACTTATTGCAAGTCCAGGAGCGCCGCAGCGAAGGCGTCTCTGAAGAACGTCGTCGCGCTACAGCCCGCAACACGATCCGCCTGAGAAAGACCGATGAAGCCGTGGAAGACTGGCTCAGACAGGCCAAGGATCGTGCATTTGTTGAGTTGAAGCTGGAAGAGAAGTAAGGTTTCGTCCGGCAAGGGGTTTCCCCTCGCCCTTTATTGCGACCTTGGTGCCTCTCGTTCCCTCTTCACATTCTGTTCCCTCCCTCCTGGGAGAGGGTTAGGGTGAGGGGTCAGTCCCACCAAGTCCGATACTCCACGCAAATCGCCGGATCCATCACCACATGACCGCATCCAGGCCCACCACCATCGCGATTACTTCCGGCGAACCCGCCGGCATCGGTCCCGACCTGTGTGTGTTGACTGCCACTAATCTGGCTGAGCACAAAGATGCGCGCTACGTATTTCTTGCCGATACCAACTTGTTGGCAACTCGTGCCGACGCGCTCGGCATCCGCTGGCCCATCATCGCTGACAACCTGCATGTCGAACACCTGCCGCTGGCAGCCAGTGTCAGCGCAGGCGCACTCGACGCCACCAACTCCGAATACGTCCTGAGCCTGATTGATCGTGCCATCGACGGCTGCGTTTCCGGCGAGTACGCGGCAATGGTCACGGCCCCGGTGCACAAAGGCATCATTAACGATGCCGGCATCAGCTTTAGTGGTCACACCGAGTATTTGGCCGACAAGACAAACACGCCACAGGTGGTGATGATGCTGGTCGGTCGTCAAGCGCCGGTGCTGCGCGTCGCGCTCGCCACCACCCATCTGGCGCTCAAGGATGTGCCTGCGGCGATTACACAGCAATCGCTATCCTGCACCTTGCGTATCCTGCATGCCGATCTCCAGACGAAATTCGGATTCGCGAGCCCACGCATTGTCGTGGCAGGCCTCAACCCGCACGCCGGCGAAGGCGGCTATCTGGGCCGCGAGGAGATTGAGGTCATCATTCCGGTAATGGAAGCGCTTCGTGCGGAAGGGATGCATCTTGAGGGCCCACTACCGGCCGATACTTTGTTTACGCCACGGCACCTGAATGACGCCGACGCCGTCCTAGCGATGTACCACGATCAGGGACTGCCGGTACTCAAGTACGCGACGTTCGGCGAAGGCGTGAACGTCACGCTGGGCTTGCCGATCATTCGCACTTCGGTCGATCACGGTACCGCACTCGATCTGGCAGGCGGCGGCAGGATTGAAACCGGCAGCATGATGGCCGCCATCGAGCTTGCCGCGCAGTTGTCGCACCGCAGGTAGTAAGCAATGCTGCCGCGCGCGAAGAAACGATTTGGCCAACATTTTCTGACGGATCGTCATTACATCGCCCGCATCATCAGTGCGATTGCGCCGCAGCCGGACGATGTGCTGGTGGAAATCGGCCCCGGCCCGGGCGCGATTACGGCGCCGCTCATGGGCAGGCTCAACCATCTACATGCGGTGGAAGTGGATCGCGATCTCGCCAGCGCATTGCGGGTGCAATTTGCTGAGGATAAATTGACGCTGCACGAGGCCGACGTGCTCGCGTTCGATTTTTCGATTCTGGGTCCACGCTTTCGCGCCGTGGGCAATCTGCCCTACAACATCTCTACGCCATTCCTGTTTCATTTAGGCACGTTCGCTGACCAGCTCATCGATGGCACCTTCATGCTGCAAAAAGAGGTGGTGGATCGCATGGTCGCAGCGCCCGACTCTGCGGCCTACGGCAGACTCTCGGTAATGCTGCAATATCGGTTTGAAATGAAGCGCATGTTCGACGTGCCGCCAAGCGCGTTCACGCCGCCGCCAAAAGTCGATTCAGCCATCGTGCGGTTGGTGCCGTTGCCAGCAACTCGATTGCGTGCGGTAAATGAGGAGCGCTTCGCGAATTTTGTGAGCGCAGGGTTTGGTCAACGCCGCAAAACACTAGGCAATACCTTGAAACCCTATCTATCCGCTAACGCCATTACGGCGCTCGGCATCGATCCGAAACGCCGCGCAGAAACATTATCAGTCGCCGAGTTTGTTGCGCTTGCGGATTGCACCACCACGTAGGCTATGCACGGCGCACGATCGCGGATTGATGCGAAACTGCTAAAATGATGCGATGCTGTTAATTTTGGCAAGACGGGGTAACCAATGAGAACCACACTTACGCTGGCTGATGACGTTTTTTTACTTGCCCGGCAGTGCGCGGCGCGTGATCGCGTATCGCTGGGTGAGGCAGTGTCCCGCCTTGCGCGCGACGGATTCCATGCGCAAACAAAGCATCCCGAAACCAATGCCAAACTGAAAGGCAAGTATTCGGTACTACCCGCGCGCGACGAAATCATCACCAATGAACATGTGCGCCAGCTTTTGGATGAAGAGGGAATTTGACGCGTGCGCTTGCTACTGGACATCAATGTATGGGTGGCACTGTTTGACGATGCCCACATCCATAACGCGGACGCGCGCAAACTATTTCGACAGCCTAAACTGAAAATTGCGACATGCGCCTTGACGGAAAATGGCGTACTGCGAGTATTGAATTTGCCCGGATACGCGAAACGCGCACCACCCGGCTTTGATTTGGTGCGCCAGAAACTGGCGCTTGCTTGCGCCGATGTCGACCACGAATTTTGGCCCTGCAGCCTCAGCCTGCGCGATGAGCAAGTTCTCGACTGGACGCGCGTCATGGGCCACAATCAGATTACCGATGCATACCTTCTAGCGCTGGCCGTTGATCACAAGGGTGCTTTCACGACCTTTGATCACCGGGTTGCGTTAAGCGTGGTGAGTGGGGCGACGGCCAAAAACCTGATACTGCTTTGATGCTGATCTTGGTGCGCCAAGCTCAATGCGTGCCTCTGTGTTACGTTACTCCCACCAATCATAATGCCCGGGACATATGCTCCCGCAATAAATAAAGTCGACTATCCATCCGGGCGGCAGAGGGGTCGCCCGGATGGATGTTGCAGCGGAAGTACTAGTCCGCTTGTTTCCTGAGAAACGCCGGGATGTCGTACATCTCCACACCCGATTGCTGCATGGCACTTACGGTTGCATCACGGCGGCGGCGTGTGACAGCCGGCGTATCCAGATCGTGATAGTTGATCGCGCCCGCCGCCGTCGGCATTGGCGCGCCGATCGCGTCATCGGTACCCGTTCTGGCATACACCGGCGCCATCGGCTGTGCCGAGTACACCATCTGCGGTTGCCGCTTGGATACCGAACCACCAAGCCCTGTCGCCACAATCGTCACCCGCAATTGATCGCCGATGGTCTCGTCGAGCACGCTGCCAAAAATCACCGTAGCATCTTCCGCCGTGAAACTGCGGATGGTGTTCATGACTTCGTGCACTTCTTTCAACTTCAGCGATTTACTGGCCGTGATATTGACAAGCACGCCGCGCGCGCCGGTCAGGTTCACGTCTTCCAGCAATGGTGATGCTGCCGCGCGTTCTGCGGCCACTTGCGCGCGATCAGTACCCGACGCCATGGCCGAGCCCATCATCGCCACACCGTTCTCGCTCATCACGGTACGCACGTCTGCAAAGTCGACGTTCACCAGACCCGGGCAATTGATCACTTCGGCGATACCGGCGACGGCACCGTTCAATACATCGTTGGATGCCTTGAACGCGTCTTCGTAGGTCACGTCGTCGCCCAGTACTTCCATCAAGCGGTCATTCGGAATAATGATCAGCGAATCCACGTGCTGCTTCAATAACTCGATGCCGGCCTCGGCGATTTTCTTGCGTTTACCTTCAAACGCGAATGGCTTGGTGACCACCGCAACGGTGAGCACACCCATTTCTCGCGCAATTTCCGCGATGATCGGTGCAGCACCGGTACCCGTGCCCCCACCCATGCCGGCGGTGATAAAGAGCATGTCTGCACCCTGGATGAGCTCAGCGATGCGTTCGCGATCTTCAATTGCCGCTTGACGGCCCACGTCCGGATTGGCACCTGCGCCCAATCCCTTGGTGACCGTGCCACCCAATTGCATGGTGACTTTTGCCTGATTGCGCTTCAACGCCTGCGCATCGGTGTTGGCGCAGATGAATTCCACCCCCGCCACCCCGTTGCCGATCATGTGGTCGACTGCATTGCCGCCGCAGCCACCCACACCGATCACCTTGATAATCGCTTCCGGTTGCTCTGTATCGATAACTTCAATCATGTTTACTCTCCTCTGCTGTGAAACAACTTGAAAAAACACCTGAAAATCTCCCCCCTCTCCCTCGGTCCCTCCCCCACGAGGGGGAGGGATGCAAATCAAGCCCCTCTCCCCTTGTGGGAGAGGGGTGGGGGAGAGGGGATCTCTAACTAGTCATCAACTCAATTTCCTAGAAATTTCCCTTAAACCAGCTCGCCATCTTTTCGAATACGCCTTTGAAATTCGCGCTGTGGAGCCTGACGTGCTCGTCGCGCTTTATCTGTTCCAGCCCTGAAACCAGCAGGCCGACGCCGGTCGAAAATCGCGGGTTTCGCACCACTTCCGCGAGCCCACCGGAATAACTCGGCACACCCAGCCGCACCGGCATGTGGAATACCTCTTCACCCAGCTGCACCATGCCCTGCATGGACGCACTGCCACCGGTCAGCACGATGCCGCTGGACAACAACTCCTCGAAACCGCTGGCGCGCAATTCGCGCTGAATCAGCGAATAAAGTTCTTCGACACGTGGCTCGATTACCTCCGCCAGCGTTTGGCGCGACATCTGCCGTGGCTCGCGATCGCCAACGCCCGGCACTTCGATCACGTCGTTGACACTGGCGAGCTGGCGCAGCGCGCAACCGTGCGCCATCTTGATGTCTTCGGCATCCTTGGTCGGCGTACGCAGGGCCATCGCGATGTCGTTGGTGATTTGGTCGCCGGCGATCGGGATAACGGCGGTATGGCGAATCGCGCCGCCGGTAAAGACAGCGATGTCTGTCGTACCACCGCCGATGTCAACCAGGCACACGCCCAAGTCTTTCTCGTCCTGCGACAGCACGGCGATGGCTGAAGCCAACGGCTGCAACACCAGATCGCGCACTTCCAGCCCACAACGCCGGACGCATTTCATGATGTTCTGCGCGGCCGATACTGCGCCGGTGACGATATGCACTTTCACCTCCAGTCGCACACCGCTCATACCCACCGGTTCGCGTACATCCTCCTGGCCGTCGATGATGAATTCCTGCGTGAGGATATGCAGTATTTGTTGATCCATCGGGATGTTCACTGCGCGCGCAGTTTCGATCACGCGGTCTACATCGAATTGCGAGACTTCCTTGTCCTTGATCGCGACCATGCCGTGCGAATTGAAGCTCTTGATGTGCGAGCCGGCAATGCCGGTGAGGACGTCGCGAATCTTCACGTCAGCCATCAGCTCGGCTTCTTCCAGCGCACGTTGAATGCCGGTCACCGTCGCTTCAATGTTGACGACCACGCCTTTTTTCAAGCCTTTGGATGGATGCTGTCCAAGGCCGAGAATTTCCAGCGCACCGTCGGGCGTTACTTCGGCGACGATGGCGACAATTTTGGACGTGCCGATGTCGAGCGCGACCAGCAGGTTCTTCGCCTCGCGGGGCCTATTGATACTCATACGCGCGCCTCTTCATAATTTGACCATCGGCTTCTTGATTGTTTTTCGCGCGGTCGCTGGCGCAAGCCCGGCAAGATCGGCATCCGCTAATTTCAGCGCCATGCCGGATTGGTAGCGCATGTCGATGCGTACGTTTGCCGCCTGCAGCGCCGGTACCACCGCGTAGGCGGCCACATAACGGTTGAGCCGTTCGACGGCCTCGGCACGGCCCAGCTCAAGCGAGGCGCCGTTTGCCAGCCGCAGTTGCCAGGCGCGCCTGGCCGAAAGCGTGACGGCAGCCGGTGTTTGACCGATACCCGCAAGCACGGATTTGAACGTATCGTATTGCGCCAGCACCTCTTTGGCTGTGCCTTCCGGACCGCTTAACACGGGCAGCGGCCCATCGAACTCCGCCTCAAACACCTCGCCGAAACTGTTCACGAACGTGCTGCGTTCGCCGTCGCCGTTTTTCCATTTGGCAAACGGAAGATGCTCTTCAACACTGACCTCGAGGGTCGATGGAAAACGGCGACGAACGTCGGCATTGCGCACCCAGTGGACCTGCTTGATCGCCGCTTTGACATCGTTCAAATCGGTGTGCAACATGCTGCCGCGAATGCCACCGGCAACGCTCTCCAGATCAGCCTTATCCACACGCAGCATTTCTCCAGCAAAGGTGACTTGTAATATGGGAAACATCGGCGAGGCAGTGGTTTTCGATAGCGTGCCCATCGCCAGCCATACGAGTGCTGCCGCCACCACCATCGCCAGCAGCGACGCAGCAATCACCACCACACGGTTGCGTGCGAAGTGCCCGGCAGGCTCCGGGGCGTGACGTGGCGGGGGTTTTTTGGTTTGGGTTTTGGGTTCGCGTGGCATGGGGTTAACTTTTCAGCGACGCTGCTTGCAATATGCGTACACAGAGATCCGGATAGCTCATGCCGACGGCGCGCGCGGCCATCGGCACCAGCGAGTGGCCGGTCATGCCCGGTGAAGTATTCATCTCCAGAAAACTGTAGTGGCCATCCGGCGTGAGCATCATGTCGGCGCGGCCCCAGCCTTCGCAGCCGAGCACCCGAAAAGCTTTCAGCGTCGTGGCGCGAATCTGCTCTTCAATGTCAGCACGAATCCCCGATGGACAATGGTATTTGACGTCGTCGGTGAAATACTTGTTCTGATAATCGTAAGCACCTTCAGGCGCCTCGATGCGAATCAGCGGCAGGACATCATTGCCGACCACCGAGGCCGTCAGTTCCTGGCCGGAGACAAACTCCTCGGCGATCACCAATGCATCGAGTTTGTATGCGAGTTGGAAGGCAGCGACCAGTTCGTTGGCCGTATTTACCTTGGTGACGCCGATGCTTGAGCCTTCGCGCGCCGGTTTCACAATCAGCGGCAATTTCAATTCCTCAACCACTGCAAGCCAGTCGCTATCCAGCTTGAGCATCCGGTACTTTGGCGTCGGGATCCCCGTCGCCTGCCAGACCAGCTTGGTACGCCATTTGTCCATCGCCAGCGCCGAGCCCATCACACCAGAGCCGGTATATGGAATCTTCAATGTTTCCAGTACGCCCTGCACCGTTCCGTCTTCGCCGAAGCGGCCGTGCAAGGCGATGAACACGCGGTCGAATTTTTCGCGCGGCAGGTCGAACAGCGAATTCACGACAGGGTCGAAGGCGTGCGCATCCACACCCTTCTCGCGCAAGGCGGCGAGCACGCCGTTGCCCGAGAGCAGCGAGATCTCGCGCTCAGCGCTGGGGCCGCCCATGAGGACGGCGACACGGCCCAGCTTCTTGACATCAGCGCTCAAAGCAAGAATCCAATACTGGTGCGGCTTGCAGGCCGAAAATAGCTGAAAGTGCTTGCCGTTGCTAGATCAACAGGAAAATTCATGCTGCGCTCCCGACAATCTTCACTTCGCGCACCAGCGCCACACCGGTCTTTTCTTTCACCGTGGCCTGCATGTGCCCGATCATGTTTTCAATATCCGCAGCACTCGCCGTGCCGGTATTGATGATGAAATTGGCGTGCTTGATCGACACCTGCGCGCCGCCGATGGTGAAGCCCTTGAGTCCGCAGGCTTCGATCAATCGTGCAGCGTGGTCACCCGGCGGGTTGCGGAACGTTGAGCCGGCATTGGGCTTGTCCAGCGGTTGGGATGCCATGCGTCTGGTCAGCAATTCTTTGATGCGTGCTTTGGCCAGCGCTGCGTCGCCGACCGGAAAGCGGAATCGCGCCGCAACAAACCATTCCTCATTCACATATTTCGCGGCGACGTGGCGATAGCCAATCTCGTAATCGGCAGAGGTGCGTGTATGCAGCACGCCATCGCGATCAATCGTCGTGCAATCGACAACCTGCTCCCAAGTCTCGGTTCCATAGCAACCGGCATTCATCGCCAGGGCGCCACCGATTGTGCCCGGCACACCCGCCAGCCACTCGGCAGCGGCAAGCGCATGCCTGGCGGCAAATTTTGCGACGTGGGGAGAGGCCACCCCTGCCCCGGCGCAGACCAAGGTTGCGTCCGCCTCGTCTAAGGTTAGACCATGCAGCATCGGCGTGGTCAGCACCACCGTGCCATCGAAGCCAGCGTCGCGCACCAGCAGGTTGCTGCCCAGCCCCACGAACAGAACCGGCTCATCCTTCGCCAGCGTGGGCAGGAATGCTTGCAGATCGGCAAGATCAGCCGGCTTGAAAAACTGTGCAACGCATCCACCGGCACGCCACGAAACGTGGCGCGACATGGGCTCATCTTTTCTGAGCTCCCCACGAATTGCCGGCGCGAGTTTCTGGACTTCGCTCATATTCATTCGCCGCCTCCGGCGCCCGCGAGTGCAGGCGCGACGCCGCCGACTGAACCCGCACCCATCGTGATCACCACATCGCCGTCCCGCACCCGGCTTAACACCGCCTCGGGAATCTCGCTGGCGGTTTCAACGAACAGCGGTTCGACTTTCCCGGCGACGCGCAGCGCGCGTGCGAGTGCGCGGCCGTCAGCGGCGACGATGGGAGCTTCACCTGCAGGGTAGACGTCAGCCAAAATCAATTCATCAGCCGTAGACATCACCTTCACGAAATCCTCGAACAGATCGCGCGTGCGCGTGTAGCGATGCGGCTGGAAGGCGAGCACGATACGCTTGCCCGGAAATGCGCCGCGCGCGGCTGCCAGCACCGCCGCCATCTCAACCGGGTGATGCCCATAGTCATCGATCAAGGTAAACGTGCCGCCAGAGGCAATGGCGATCTCGCCGTAGCGCTGAAACCGCCGCCCCACGCCGCTGAAGCTGCCGAGCGCCTTGGCGATATGCGCATCCGAAATGCCGATCTCGCGGGCAATGGCGATGGCGGACAAGGCGTTCAAGACGTTGTGCGTCCCCGCCAGATTCAGCTCCACATCCAGCACGCTGTGATCGCTGCCGTTGACCGCTGTGAAATTCATCCGGCCATTGGCCGCAACGACATTGACTGCGCGCAGTTCGGCGTCGGCGCTCATGCCGTAGGTGCGAATGGGTTTACTCAAGCGCGGCAGAATGTCGCGCACATTGGGGTCATCCACACACACGACGGCGAGCCCATAGAACGGCAAGTGCTCCAGAAACTCGACGAACGCAGATTTCAATTTCTCGAAATCGTGTTCGTAGGTGTCCATGTGATCCTGGTCGATATTGGTCACCACCGCCATGATCGGTTGCAGGTAGAGAAACGAGGCATCGGACTCGTCGGCTTCGGCCACCAGAAATTCGCCGGAACCCAGCCGGGCGTTGGCGCCGATGGAATTGAGGCGTCCGCCAATTACACAGGTCGGGTCCAGCCCGGCTTCGCCCAACACATGTGAAATCAGCGAGGTCGTTGTCGTCTTGCCGTGCGTACCGGCAATAGCGATGCCTTGTTTAAAGCGCATCAATTCGGCCAGCATCATCGCGCGCGGCACCACCGGCACGCGTGCGGCTTTGGCCGCGACGACTTCGGGATTGTCTGCTTTCACCGCGCTGGAAATGACGACCACATCCGCGCCTGCAATGTTTGACGCGGCGTGATTGATGAGCACCTTCGCGCCCAGCGAGCGCAAGCGTTTCACCACGGCGGTTTCGCTCAAATCCGAACCACCGACGGAGTAGCCGAGATTGATGAGTACTTCCGCGATGCCGGACATGCCGGAACCGCCAATGCCGATGAAGTGGAGGTGTTTGACTTTATGTTTCATTCTTCACCGAATTGGCATTGGCGGAAATTTGCGGCAAGCAAATTTGGCCGCCCCAAGCAAGGGCGCTGACCCTTGCGGACGTTTTCCGCGATGAAGTGGAGGTGTTTGACCTTATGTTTCATTCTTCACCGAATTGGCATTGGCGGAAATTTGCGAGAAGCAAATTTGGCCGCCCAGAGCACGGGCGCTGACCCTTGCGGACGTTTTCCGCGATGAAGTGGAGGTGTTTGACCTTATGTTTCATTCTTCACCGAATTGGCATTGGCGGAAATTTGCGGCAAGCAAATTTGGCCGCCCAGAGCAAGGGCGCTGACCCTTGCGGACGTTTTCCGCGATGACGTGGAGGTGTTTGATCTTATATTTCATGCTGCCAGTTCCATACACACGTCGGCGCAACGCGCCGTCGCATCGGGTTTTCCAAGAGATCGCGCAATCGTGGCCATGGCCAGTAATTTTTCGCGCGTCAGTCCTTTAATTTGTTGAGCCAGTGTTTGCGGCGTCGTTTCCAATTGCTTCACCAGCACACCGGCGCCCGCATCAGCGAGGAATTGCGCGTTTGCCAGTTGCTCTTCGGCGACGAAGTACGGCAGCGGCACCAGCACGCTCGCCACACCCGCAACCGCAAGCTCGGCAACGGTAATGGCACCGGCGCGACAGAGCATCACGTCGCACCACGCGTATTTCTCACTCATGTCGTTGATAAACGGCAGCACCGAAGCCTTCACATCGGCGGCACTGTAGGCCGCCACCAACTCGTCGTAGTTCTTTTCGCCAGACTGGTGAATAACCTGCGGACGCTCGGCCATTGGTAACGTCGCGAGCGCGGCGACGACGAGGTCATTGAGTGTTTTTGCGCCCAGACTGCCGCCGACAATCAGCAGCCGAACCGGACCGATGCGACCGGCTAAGCGCGACGCAGGCGCAGGCAAGGAGGCGATATCTGCACGCACCGGTGTACCCAGCCATTCGACAACGCGTGGCTTGGGGAGCAGCTTTGCCAGCGCATTCTTCGGTGTCTGCTCGAACGTCTTTGGGAAGCCGACCAGCACACGATCAGCAATCAAAGCCAGTACCCGATTGGTCAGCCCGGCATGGGCACCAGGCTCATGCACGACCAGCGGCTTGCCGCACAGCACGCCCATCATGCCACCCGGAAACGCAATGTAACCACCCATCGATAACACCACATCCGGCTTGATCCGGCGGATGATACGCAACGATTGCCAGAACGCGCGCAACAGCACCAACGGCAGCAGCAGCCACGCCACGGCGCCCTTGCTGCGCACGCCCGACATTTGAACAACTTGAATTGGGTACCCGGCTTTTCCGACCAGCTTGTGTTCCATGCCAGTAGGTGTGGCGAGCCAGACAATATTCCAGCCGCGTTCGACCAGCACTTCGGCGATCGCCAGCCCCGGGTAAATATGGCCGCCGGTTCCCGCCGCCATGATGAGTGCGGTGCGCTTCATTTTCTACGCCCGCCTTTGACAGCGGTCTTGCTGGAACTGGCGCGGTTTTCGGCGTCGATACGTAGCAGCACCGCGACTGCGACGCAATTAATGATGATGCCGGTGCCGCCGTACGACATGAACGGTAGCGTGAGGCCCTTGGTCGGCAGCACACCCATGTTCACCCCCATGTTGATCAGTGCCTGCACCGCTAGCCACACGCCGATGCCTTGTGCAACCAGTGAGGCAAAGTACCTTTCGCGCATCATCGCTTCGCGGCCCACCGCAAACGCGCGATAGATGAACACCGCAAACAGCGCGAGCACCACGGTGATACCGACAAAGCCCAATTCTTCGGCGATCACCGCCAGCAGAAAATCGGTGTGTGCCTCGGGCAGGTAGAAGAGTTTCTCCACGCTGCCGCCCAGCCCGACGCCCAGCCATTCGCCCCGGCCAAACGCGATCAGCGAGTGCGACAACTGATAGCCCTTGCCAAAGGCATCGGCCCAGGGATCCATGAAGCCAATGATGCGTTGCAGCCGGTATGGCGACGAGATGATAAGCACGACAAAGGCGCCGGCGAGCAGCACGATCAGACCGACAAACACACGCCAATTCAGTCCACCCAGGAACAGCACAGCCATGGCAATGGCGGCGATCACAACCAGCGCACCGAAGTCGGGTTGACGCAACAGCATCGCACCGGTGAACACCATCACCGACAACATCGGCAGAAAGCCTTTCTTGAAATCGTTCATGAACGCCGCTTTTCGGACCGTATAGTCAGCGGCGTACAGGACAACGAAGAATTTCATCAGCTCGGAAGGCTGCATGCTGATAAAACCGAGCGAAATCCAGCGGCGCGAGCCATTCACTTCACGACCGATGCCGGGAATCAGTACCAGCACCAGCAGGAATCCGCCGATGATGAAAAGCGGCATCGCCAGGCGCTGCCAAAGGGCGATGGGAATCTGGAACGCCACGCTTGCGGTTACCAGTGCGATCACCAGGAAAACGCCATGGCGCATCAGGTAGTAGTGCATGCGATAGCCGGTGGATTTCTCCGCTTCGGACATCGCGATCGACGACGAATAAACCATCACCAGCCCCAGCGCCAGTAGCAGCGCCACGCTCCAGAACAGCGTCATGTCGAGTTCTGCGCGCGGTGCGGCAGGGCTATAAAGCATGCCCGCCTCCTCTGCCTGACTCAACGTGCTGTTTTAGCGTGCGCACGCATTCGGCAAACACTTCACCGCGATGGTTGTAGTTTTTGAACATGTCAAAGCTTGAGCACGCCGGCGACAACAGCACGGCATCGCCCGGGGCCGCCGCAGAAAAGGCTTTTTCCACCGCAGCCTGCATGGAGTCGGCGTGGATGCAGTAAACCCGGGCAGACGTAATGGCGGACTCGATCAACCTGGCGTCTTTGCCGATCAACACCACCGCACGCGCACGCTTTCTCACCGGTTCCGCCAGCGGTGAGAAATCCTGCTCTTTGCCGAGTCCGCCAGCGATGAGTATGGTCGGCACTGTCATGCCGTTGAGTGCCGCAACGGTGGAGCCGACGTTGGTGCCTTTTGAGTCATCGTAAAACGTCACGCCGTTAATGACGCCGACGTTTTCCAGACGATGCGGCAGGCCTTTGAACTGGCGCAAGCCATCCGCCAGCTTCGCGCCATCTGCGCCAATGGCGCGGCACAGGGCAAATGCGGCCAGCGCATTGGCGGCATTGTGCAGGCCCGCCAGTGGCATGTCGGCGAGCGGCATCAGCGACTCATGACCTTGCATGAGTGCGCCCGCGTCGACTCCGAAGTCCGCTTCGCCTAGCGCAGGGGCGATGCCAAACGTACTACACGGCAGCTGCGCGTCGCGCATCTGCATGCTCGCCGCATCCTCACGGTTGAGTACCTGATGCGCCGCATGCATGAAGATGCGTTGCTTGGCTGCCGCGTATTCATTCATCGAACGGTAGCGGTCGAGATGGTCCTGCGAGAGGTTCAGCATGGCGGCGCTGTCGAGGTGCAGGGACTGCGTGGTTTCAAGTTGAAAACTCGACAATTCGATCACGTACACATCGGGCTGACCATCGACTATGGTGGCGTGAAGCGCATCGAGCACGGGCAATCCGATGTTGCCGGCAACGACTGTTTTCAAGCCCGCCGCGCGACACATCGCCCCCGCCATCGCGGTGACCGTTGATTTACCGTTGGAGCCGGTGATGCCGATCACTTTGGGTTTCTTTCCTGTTGCTTCATTTATTTGGATCTGTTCCCGCGCAAAGAGCTCGATGTCGCCAATGAAATTTTTGCCTTCAGCGACCGCCCGCGCGATGGCCGGATCACACGCGGGCCCAGCAACGGCCACGCCCGGGCTTGCAACAACGAGTTCGGCGTCGCCAAAGAGGGCATGGGCGTTGCTGCCAAATCCGGGGCCGGTAACGAGTTCAACTGTGGGATGGCAGGCGCGAAACTGATCGGCGCCAGGCGGGTCGGTTCGGCTGTCGGCGACTCGCACACGAGCACCCATTCGCGAGAGGTAGTCGACGACGGATCGTCCGGTGTCTCCCGCGCCAAGAACAAGAATGCGTTTGTCATGCCAGTCCACCTCCGTGCTCGATCTGCTATCGGCTGGTTAAAAATATGAAACACAAGCACTGGCGCGCATCTTCGGGCATTTTTGCTCTGCGATGTCCGCCAATACTGGGGTTTGCTATTTGGAGACTTCTAAAAATCCCCCGTTCGCGCTGAGGGTTCGAAGCGCTTGCCCCGTAAGCTATTGGCTCAGCACGGTACGCTTTGCCCTTCGAACCCTCAGGGCGAACGGACATTTGGTTTTGAGAAACTGCCATTTCGCGTATAGCCATCGTCTTATCTCAACTTCAATGTCGACAACCCGAACAACACCAGCATCATCGTGATAATCCAGAACCTCACGACGACCTGATTCTCTTTCCAGCCCTTCAATTCGTAGTGATGGTGTAACGGTGCCATGCGGAATACGCGCTTGCCGGTGAGCTTGAAACTGGCCACCTGGATCATCACCGAAAGTGTCTCGACGACGAACACGCCGCCCATGATGATGAGCACGATCTCTTGCCTGCAGACCATGGCGACCATGCCCAGTGCGCCGCCCAGCGCCAACGCGCCGACGTCACCCATGAACACTTCAGCCGGGTAAGCGTTGAACCAGAGGAAGGCCAGTCCGGCCCCGGCAATCGCGCCGCAAAAGATGGCGAGCTCTCCCGCGCCGGGTATATGCGGCACGCCAAGATAGGTGGCGAATACCTTGTTGCCGGCGACGTAGGCAAAAATCGCCAGCGCCGAAGCCACCATCACGGTCGGCATGATGGCGAGGCCGTCCAGACCATCAGTGAGATTGACGGCATTCGAAAAGCCGACCACCACGAACCAGCCAAGCACAATGAAGCCGATGGTACCCAGCGGGATGGCGACCGTTTTGAAGAACGGCACGATCAAGCTGGTCTGTTGCGGCAGATTGGTGCGATAGGCGAGATAAGAAAGTGCCAGGCCCGCGATCACGGTCTGCCAAAATAATTTCTTGCCGGCCGAAAGCCCTTTCGGATTCTTGTGAACCACCTTGCGGTAATCGTCGATCCAGCCGATGGCGCCGAAGCCAATTGTCGTCACCAGGCACGTCAACACGTAGCGGTTCTCAAGATCGCCCCAGAGCAATGTCGTCACCACGACAGCAGCAAGAATGAGCGCGCCGCCCATTGTCGGCGTACCTGCCTTGACCAGATGCGTTTGTGGTCCGTCATCGCGCACGGTCTGGCCGATTTTCAGGGACGTCAACTTGCGGATCATCCACGGTCCGATGATGAACGAGATGGCCAGCGCAGTCAGCGCCGACATCACCGTGCGTAGCGTGATGTACTGAAACACGCTGAACGCGCGAACGTCTTTGGCGAGATATTGAAATAGTTCAAGGAGCATTAGGAGCGCCTTTCGAGACTGCGACCCGTACAACCTGTGAGTGACGACCCCCGCGGGAGCGGGCGCTCGGCATGAACCTCATCTTCCGAATCAAGATCGAAGCGTATTTGGGAGCGCCTTTCGAGATTGCGGCCCGTACAACCTGTGACTGACGACCCCCGCGAGAGCGGGCGCTCGGCATGAACCTCAAATTGAAATTTTGGGGCTAAGCGCATTAGTGATGCCCTCCCTGATAGTCCGGCACAAGTTGCGCCACCACACGTTCCATCGCCATGAAACGTGAGCCTTTCACAAGCACATGCGTGTCTGCGGTCAATCTCGGTTTTATGGCAATCGCAAGCGCATCGACTTGCTGATAATGTTCGCCACCCTTGCCAAACACGGTTACGGCGTCGAGCATGAGATCGCCGGTCGCACAGAAAGACTCGATACCAGCATCGCGGGCGAATGCGGCGACATCGGCGTGCATGGCAGCAGCCTCATGCCCGAGCTCACCCATATCCCCCAACACGAGGATGCGTGGCGGTGGCAGTTTGGCGAGCACGGCGATGGCGGCTTTGACTGAATCGGGATTGGCGTTGTAAGTGTCGTCGATGATGGTGGCCGAATTGTGGCCGCGATACATTTGCAGTCTTCCCGCAACGCCGGTAAATGCTTCCAGACCAGACTTGATCGCGGCCAGCGGAACGCCGATTGAGAGAGCACCAGCCGCTGCGGCAAGCGCGTTGCGCTGGTTATGCTGCCCCACCACCTTCAAGTGCACTTCGATTTCCGCACCTTTCCAGCGCAGCGCCAGGGCGCCGCCCGCGAGCGGCGAGAGCGTTCCGCACACGTCATCCTGGTAGCTGATACCAAAACTGATGATCGGCCGGTGCGCGGCCAGCGTTTTCCAATACGCCCCATATTGGTCGTGCATATTGATGACTGCGATACCGTCGGGCTTGAGCGCGGCAAAGATCTCACCCTTGGCCGTTGCGATTGCATCGCGGCTACCCAGTTCGCCGATGTGCGCCGTGCCCGCCATGATGACCAGTGCGGCGTCGGGCTCAACGAGCCGTGTCAGGTAACTAATTTCGCCCAGATGATTCATCCCCAGTTCGAAAACGGCCAGTTGGTGATTGGCATTCAAGCGCAGCAGCATTTGCGGCACGCCAACGTCGTTATTCAGATTGCCCTCGGTCGCCAGTACCGCATCGGCACTGCCGAGATGCGCGATAAAAATTGCGCGCAGCATTTCTTTTACGGTGGTCTTGCCGTTGCTGCCGGTGAGCGCCAGCATCGGAATCGAGAATCGGCGGCGCCACAACTGGGCGAGGCGCCCATAGGCAAGCCGCGTATCGCTCACCACGATCTGTGGAATGGCCACGTCGGCAACAAGGCGGGACACCATGACAGCACTCGCGCCACGTTCTGCGGCCCGTGCCACAAACGCGTGACCATCAAAACTCATGCCGCTGAGGGCGACAAACAGCTCTCCCGCTTTAATCGAGCGGGAGTCCGTCGAGACGCCGGTCAACAAAGGGTCTACGGGTGATGCGCCGGAAACGGCGACGTTGAACGCACTGGCAACTGTGGATAGCTGCATTGAAAACCCGGCGCTCATCTCGAAGACCCCTGCCACGCATCCAGCGCTTCCTGTGCGACCTCTACATCGCTGAAGTGGTGCCTGGTATCGCCGACTATTTGATAGTCTTCGTGGCCTTTGCCGGCGATGACCACGATATCGCCGGTTTTTGCCTCATTCAGCGCCTCATTGATCGCCTGGTGCCGGTCGGCGATGGCTTTGCATTTCGCTCCCTTCATGCCAACCAGAATGTCATCGATGATGCGCTGCGGGTTTTCGGTGCGCGGGTTGTCGGAGGTCACGATCGACAGATCGGCATAGCGCGCTGAGATGCCGCCCATCTGTGGGCGCTTGCCGCGATCACGGTCACCGCCGCAACCAAATACCGAAATCAGACGGCCGTTCTCAGGCACGATCGCCGCGATTGTTGACAGCGCTTTTTCCAGTGCGTCCGGTGTATGCGCATAGTCGACGACGACCAGCGGCTTGTTGCGGCCCGGCGACCGTACCGTTTGCATGCGTCCCGGGACTGGCGGCAACTTGCAGGCAATCGCGGCTGCCTGCTCCAGCGGGATGCCGCTCGCGATCAGCACAGCAATGACCTGTAAAAGATTGGAGACATTGAATGCGCCCAGAATGTCAGACTCCACGCTGGCATGGCCGAACTTGCCACCGATCTCGAAAGCCAAGCCGGCCGCAGAAACGGATAGCTGCTCGGCGACAAGGTCGGCCTCACGGCCGTTCTGCCGTGTGCTGGTGCGAATCAAGTGAAGATCGGTGCTTGCGTTCGCCGAGATTCGGCCAATGAGCTCTTGCCCGAATGCATCATCGGCATTGATCACCGCGTGTTTCAGGCCAGGCATGGCAAAGAGCTTGGCCTTTGCTTCGCCATACGCTTCCATTGATGCGTGATAGTCGAGATGATCACGCGTGAGATTGGTGTAAACCGCGACATCAAATTTGATGTCCGCCACCCGCCCTTGATCGAGCCCGTGACTCGAGACTTCCATCGTGCAGGCGACTGCGCCGTGCTTGAGGTAGTCCCGCAGGCGTCGCTGCAACACCACGGCGTCCGGCGTCGTTGTATCGGACGGCTCCAACTGCCCCACCAAACCATTGCCGATGGTGCCGAGCACAGCGGACTTTCGGCCTGCATGCTCGAGGCCCTGTGCAACCCACTGCGCGACCGATGTCTTGCCGTTGGTGCCGGTGACGCCGGTCATCCACAGCACGTCGGCAGGATGGCCGTAAACATAGCCGGCGATTTGACTGGCGTGCGACTTCAGATTCGGCACGGCGAGGCATGGCACCGTCCATTCCCCGTTCCAGGTGAAATTTTCCGGGTCGTACAGGACGGCGGAGGCGCCACGTGAAATCGCATCGGCGATGTATTCACGTCCGTCGCGGGTTGCGCCTCGATAGGCAAGAAAGCAGCCGCCGCTGCGTGCTTCGCGGCTGCTGGCGGTGACATCCAAAATGGGCGCCGGCAACGACGCCAGCGCGTTCGCCAGCGCTGCCGGTGTGAAATCGGCCGTCAGGATATTTGCGGCGAGCATTGGTGGCGCGTCTATCATCAGCCGCGCTCCTTCACGATGCTGGACGCCGGTAGTGGCGCGGCCCTGGCCTCGCGCAACGACTCCGCATCCGGCAGCACGCCTGACATGCGCAGCGCCTGCGACATGACCTTTGCGAACACCGGCGCTGACACGTCTCCGCCAAAATATTTACCAGCAGAGGGGTCATCAATGCTCACGGCAATGATGTAGCGCGGGTTCGATGAAGGTCCGTAACCGACAAAAGACGAAAGGTATTGATTCTCGGCGTACTGGCCGTTCACGAGCTTGTACGCGGTACCGGTTTTGCCGCTGATGCGGTAGCCCGAGACCTGACTTTTGGTTGCCGTACCGCCCCGTTCCGTGACGGTCTCCAGCATCTGTGCCATGACTCTTGCGGTCTTGGTGGAGATTATTTGCTTGCCAATCACATCGCCGTCACGCTTAAGAAATGTTACTGGTAGCAAGACACCGTCATTGGTAAAAATTGTGTAGGCGCGCGCCAACTGCAGCGCACTGACGGACACGCCGTATCCGTAAGCCATGGTCGCCTGCTCGATCGGCTTCCAGGTTTTCGCTGGCCGCAGGCGGCCCGTTGCCTCGCCCGGAAAGCCGGTCTTGGGCGCGCTGCCGAAACCAAGATCGTTGTACAGATTCCACAGTCGCTCCGAGGGCAACTGCAATGCAATCTTGGCGGTGCCGATATTGCTGGAGGTCTGAATAATCTGCGCCACCGTCAGTTGGGTGGACCGATGCGGCAGATCGGTAATGGTCTTGGAGCCGATGGTAAGACCCGGACCGGTGGTAATCACCGTTTCCGGTTTGACGGTTCCGGCCTCCAGCGCTGCCGACACCGCGAACGGCTTGAAGGTGGACCCCGGCTCAAACACATCGGTAATGCTGCGATTACGCATTTGCACCAACTGCACGTGCTCGCGGTTATTGGGGTTGAAGTCAGGCTGGTTGACGAGTGCCAAAATCTCGCCAGTTTTTGCATCGAGCATGACCAGTGCGCCGCCCTTGGCTTTGTTGGCTTCCACGGCAGCCTTCAATTCGCGGTGGGCCAGATACTGGAAGCGCTCATCGATGGAGAGCTTGACCGATTTACCTTCGCGTGGCGCCTTGAGATCCTGAATGTCCTCGACGATACGACCTTTGCGGTCCTTGATGACGCGTTTTTGGCCGATGGCACCGGCGAGCATGGCTTGCTGCGCGAGCTCAATGCCTTCCTGGCCCTGATCGTCCTGTCCGGTAAAGCCGATGATGTGCGCCGTCACATCGCCGGATGGATAGAAGCGGCGGAACTCACGCTGCTGAAACACACCAGGTATTTTCAGCGACATCACGCGCACCGCCTGCTCTGGCGGCAGCTGCCGTTTGAGCCAGACAAAACTTTTGCTGCTGTCGGCGATCCGCGCATCAAGCACTTTACGATCCATGCCCAGCGCAACGGCCAGCTTCTCAATCTTCGCAGCGTCCACTTCAAGTTCGGCCGGGCTGGCCCAAATCGATTCAACCGGCGTCGAAATTGCCAGCATCTTGCCGTTGCGGTCCATCACCGCGCCGCGAGATGCGGGCATATCGACGACGCGCATGAAGCGCGCCTCACCTTTGGCCTGCAGGAAATCGTTGTTAAGCCCCTGCAAATAAAACGCGCGGCCGAGCAAAACAGCGAACCCGGCCAGACAAGCCAGCAGCACGACGCGCGAGCGCCAGCTTTCCAGCTTCAGCAACAAATTTGGTTCGAGCCGTTTAGAGGAGAAGCGCATGCTATTTCTTCGCCTCGGCGACGGGCGCGGCGCCCTCAAGTACCACCATCACGGTTTTCTTCGCCTCCGGAATTGCCATGCCGAGCTCGCTGGCGGCTTTCTGTTGAATGCGTTTGCCCGCACCCTGCGTCTGCGCTTCGATCTGCAGCTCACGCCATTCGCTGTCGAGCTTGCGTTCGGACTCCTGCACGGCCTGCAGTTCAATGTGGAACTTGCGCGCGCGGTGTTGCGATGTCACTACCGACAGCGCACAGCCGATCAACACAAAGAGGAGCAGTGTGTTCAATCTGGTCACAGTTTTTCTGCGATGCGCATGATGGCCGAGCGCGAACGCGGGTTCGCGGTGATTTCGGCGTCGGTCGGTCTGACGGGTTTGCCGATAATGCGCAAGGTCGCATCGTTGACTTCGTTGGCGCGTATCGGCAATTTTGAGGGTAGGTGGTCCGCCTTCGCCGCGTTTTGCATAAAACGCTTGACGATCCGGTCTTCCAGCGAATGAAATGCAATCACCACCAACCTGCCTCCAGTCCGCAAGCTTGTAACGCCCTGCGGTAGTACTTTTTCTACCTCTTCAAGCTCTTGATTGATGAAAATCCGAAAAGCCTGAAACGTGCGGGTCGCAGGGTGTTGGCCCGGCTCGCGCGTCCGGACGGTTTTACCCACGAGCTCGGCAAGCTCGCGCGTCGTCCGAATACGTCCGATGACCCTTGCCGCAACAACCGCTCTTGCAATCTGCCTAGCAAACCGTTCTTCACCATAGCGCCAGATGACCTCCCCTATTTCTTTTTCGTCAGCGCGATTCAGCCACTCATCGACGGTCTCGCCACGCGATGTATCCATGCGCATGTCGAGCGGCCCGTTGAAGCGAAAACTAAAACCGCGTTCCTCTACATCCAGCTGCGGAGAGGACACTCCTAAATCCGCCAGCATTCCATCTACTGCCTGTTCCTTACTACCTGCGTTGCCAGGCAATGCCTGCTTCAACACATCGTTCAATTCGCTCATCGCCGCGTGGTGCAATGAAAACCGCTTGTCCTGTGCCGCCAACAACTCGCCCGCCTCGATGGCGCGCGGGTCACGATCGATCGCGATCAGCCTTCCATTCGGCCCCAGATGTTCAAGGATGGCGCGCGAGTGACCGCCACGGCCAAAGGTGCCGTCGACGTACACACCATCTGGTTTGATTGCCAGCGCCGCAACAGCTTCGCGCAGCAGCACGGTGATATGTGCCGGTGTCGAGGCTGCAGGCAAGATTGGGAGATCATTCATGCACCGGCTAGAGAGAAAAATTCTCGGTGCCGGGCGGCAAGCCTGCCGTGCCGGATGTGAGCGACTTCAATTGCGTTTCCCACGCGCTCACATTCCAGATTTCGAAATGTGTTCCCTGGCCGACAAACATCACCAGTTTTTCAATGCCGGCGTACTTGCGCAGCTCTGGCGAAATCAATACGCGTCCATTGCCATCGAGCACGTGCTCTTCCGCGAAGCCAATCAACAAGCGCTTGTACAAACTCGCCGTGCGGTCGAGGCTGGGGAAGGTCATTACGCGATCGCGGATGGGCTCCCAGTGTTTGAGTGGATATATAAGCAGACAGCCCTCGGGATGCGCCGTCAGCACCAGCTTACCGGCGCTAGGCTCAGAGAGCGGCTCGCGATGCTTGACCGGCACCGCCATGCGACCCTTCACATCCAGATTCAGTTCTGATGCACCCTGAAACACGCTCGATGGACCCCTCTGTATTTTTTTGGAAGAGAACTGCGGAATTTCCTAATTATCCAGAAAACTCCACTTTTCACCACTTGTGGATACTATAGGCAAATAAAAACCCGCAGTCAAGCGGGTCAAAGAGGTTTTTTCGTTATTTGTCAGACACTTAGCGCGTATTTCTAGAAAAATTATGCCTGTGGAAAACTCCGTTGATAATTAATCACATAAGCCGTAAACCTAATGTAACTTCGTAAGTATTTAAGCGGAAATTCCAACAAATGACTGTATTTTCATACACCTAGCGGTTTTCAACGCTGGATATGTCGCCTTTCCACGGGCCAGGCAACAATCTGCGTGTTTTTTCCTCCGCGACACGCCACAGAGCGTCCATATCCGCGTCGGGCTTCTGATAATCGCCGCCGAAATTTCCGACGCCGAGAAGGTCGCGCGTTTGTTGCGGCGTCAGCGACGGGAGTTTCGAGGTGTCGGCCATCGGCTGCTGATATGACGTGGTTTCGTTTTACGTCGCGCAGTCATCCGGCCAACTTGCGCAGCGTCGCGTTGCAAAACGCGTGAAAGAGGGAGGACACGCCATTCCGATTGAGGTCATCGCGCAGCGCTTCTATCGATCCCTGACCAATCTGTTGCGTTCATATCGTGGTATTGCGGACGCATGGTTTGTGTACGACAATTCGAGCAGTTCCGCGCCTAAGCTTATTGCACTCGGGTTTGAAGACGTTGAAACAATACGGGAGCCAGCCGAATGGCAAAGACTCAAAAAGCTCGCCGTACGAGCCAACAACTAACGCTTCCAAGCGAACCCGAGATTCGTGCTGCAATGGGAAAGGCGATTCGCGAAGTCAGGCGGAATGCCGAGGCGAAAAACATGACGCTCGCGGTGGCGGGGAAAAAATCGTGGTCTGTCCCCAAATAGTTGCGAGATCTACGTAAACTGGTGAGGAGTAGCGATGAAAACTGAAATCTTTTTTTTGGTGGAAGACGCGCCGGAGGGTGGCTATGTTGCCCGTGCCCTCGGCGAGTCGATTGTTACCGAGGCCGACGACACGGCTGGCTTGCATGGCGCGGTACGCGATGCGGTTCAGTGCCACTTCGAGGATGGCAAAGCACCCAAACTGATTCGGCTGCACTTTGTTCGCGATGAGGTGATAGCTGCATGAAACTGCCGCGCGGCCTCACCGGGGCCGAGCGTGTACCAATCGGGGACAGACCACGGTTATCTCCTGAAAACAACCGTGGTCTGTCCCCGATTGTTACGGTCGGGCATACCGGATCAGATGGGTTTCACCGACTCGCGCACCAAGCCGCATTTACGGGTGAGGTACGGGCTGAACGATATCTGATCGTCGATGACTTTGTGGGACAGGGCGGCACTCTTGCTAATCTGATCGGCTATATCCACTCAAACGGTGGCTCAGTGATAACGGCTAGCGTATTGACCGGTAAGCCATATTCAGCGACCATAGCGCCAGACATAGATGCAGCCAAACGCCTGAGGGACAAACATGGAAAATCACTCGAAAACTGGTGGCAAGAAAACGTCGGATTCGCCTTCGATTGCTTTACCCGGTCAGAAGCTCGCTACCTCGAAAACACCAAGGATGCTGACACCATCAGAGGTCGTATTGCTCAAGCAAGATCTCAAGATGGCGCTGGCTCATAAAGCTGAGCGGTAAGCCAAGTGCTCGCCTCCCGCGTATGGGTGGATCGCAGCACAGGCAACACTAGGGTTCAGAGTCATACTGTTCTGGAATGAGTGAGAAGCGATGGAAAAGAAATTGACTCTGACCCTTGCTGTCCGTTGGGGGTAGCCTATGAATTATTTTCGAAAACAACCGTGGTCTGTCCCCGAATGTTCTGTCCCCAAATAATTGCAAATAATTGACTAGATTCCCATGGACAAAAGCGAGTACCGAGAAAAGCGAAAAGAAGCATTCCAAAGGTACTTGGACCGATATGAACAACTTCAGAGACTCTTGAAATTCTCCAGTCCGGAACAGCTTGTCGGTCGGCCAGCCAACGTTGAACAAGTGGAGGCCGCTCTCGATTGGTTGGGAAGTAGATGGCTGATAGACGATTTGCTTCAAAAGGATCGGCAATTTGGTCAGGGGGGGGTCGGCGAGACAACGTCTGTGCTCACTCCCCCACAGCGCAAGCGATTTCGGGAAGAACTACCTGCCGCCTATTCCTATTTAGCTGAATTCATCCTGCCGCAGCTAAAAGCGAAATTGGAGCTTCACAGGCACGAGCGCCCCCCGTATGACGCCAAACGACTCCCGCAGCTGTCAGAGCCGGAGAGTTTTGGACAACACGACATCAAATTTGTGGCATGGGCGCTGTTTGCGAAAAAAACGACAGGTGAACTTGAGCAAGCTTTCCGCGTTGGTGGTGCCCGCACAATTGATTTAAAGATTGCCACGTCGAAGGAGGCAATTTTCGCGGAACTGCAAGCGTTACAAAGTTTGCTTGACGATCTTGAAGACTGGCGCTACGCAGATGGAGAGGCGTTCAACTATTTCAACTATGCCGTTTCTGAAGCACAGGCTGGCCTAACCACGAAACCTTTCACGGCACAAATGCCGAATGGCAAGTCGAGCACAGGGGTTGATTTTATTGATCACATGGACGCGAGCGCTCCAGGCGAGTCCCTCGGTGTTCGAGGTAACGTGTTGGAAAAACCGTTCCTAGATCGTGATGAAATGGAGGCGCGCAGTAAACGCCTGGAGACTCTGGATATAGATGAACGCTTTCTAAAACGAGATACAGAGATTGCAATCTTGGTAGCGGAAGCGCGTCAGCTATTCTTTCTTGGCCGCCCCATCGCATTCGCCGCCATCGCGCGTGCAATACTTGAGCGCCTTGCAATACTGGATGGCAAGAGTGAAAGTCGCGCATCTTTACTTGGCTGGTACATCGAAAATGAACTCGGAAACGCTCTCAGCAACTTTAAGAGCGAAGATGAGAAACAAGTTTTTTTGAAAGATATCAAATCGGCCGCAAAAGAAATCAATAAATTTGGGAATGATGTCCTGCACGCCAACGAACCCCTTGATCCAATCGTAAATGCGAAGCGAATGGACTCCTGTTATGAACATCTCAAAGTCTTGATAATTCAGCTACTACCGAAGTTGATAAAGCGGAATGAAAGTAACAAACACTCGTAAATAAGAATCAAAGGGGTCAGCGTGATTTGTTTCGTGAAAGTCGTAAAACAAATCACGCTGACCCCTTTGATTCCGTTTTAGAAAGTGCAACTGTGAATCAATTACTAGCTCGGTTGGTGGCGGTTTTAGCTTGCGCTATATCGGCGAGCGTGCAAAGTCAAAATGTTACGGTACCCGTGCAGAAAAGTCTGGGGGGCGGGCAACAAGTCATTTCAGGGCAAGTTTTCATCGTCACCAAGGGACGAGCCAACTTGAAGTTGGCCCTCGTGGAAGTGTGGGCTATTCCTCAGATTGCAGCTAGCAAACACCTTGAAAAAAGGACTCTTAGCCGCGCTGAAATTCTGTCTGAGTTTGCCCCTAAAGTGCAAGAACTCAAACAGAAAAGAGCCGCGCTGGAAGCCGACTACGAAAGGCAAACAAAGGAGCAAGAGCAGATAAAGGAATATAGAGCGGCTACTTTCTACAATGCGGAGGAGGCTTCAGAGAAAACATTGCGCAGCTTGAGGGTTCAACGGGGATTGTTGAACTCAATGACGAGCGTGAATAACGAGTTGCTTAAGTTGGCACCGCCTTACGATGACGCCAACAGTCCCACCCACTATTTCAAGGACTTGCCTCGCGCAACGCAGATCGGAAAGTCAGACGCAGACGGCAAGTTTGGTTTTCGCCTTCCCCGTGGGAAATACGTGCTTATGGCAACTACGGGTAGGACAGTAGCTGGTGACGATGAGGTTTACCACTGGATCGTGAATTTAGATACCGCTAAAGCCTCTGCGTCACTAGTTCTTAGTAATGACAATTTAGTTGAAACAAACTGTCGCGATTGCCCGGTTAAGTTTGAACTGAGCAGGCTGTAAGTCGCACAAGAATTGAAATTAAGGGACAGACCCAATGCTGTTCACTTAACTAAGAAACTGGTGTAATCTCTCGACACGTGGACAACGTTGGGAGGGCTTGGCGGTGGCAGGCAAACCGGCGACATTACCGGCGGGCATCAGACTCGCCGATTATCTAAGCACGGGACTCTTGGCGCGGATTTGCCCGCCGGATGAAGTTGCACTGGCACTCCAGGCAACAGGACGGCAAAGCATACGTCAACGCGACCTACCGGCCCATGCGGTCGCCTACTACGTCATGGCGCTATCGTTAATAAAAGGGGTCAGCGTTATTTGTTTTCATCGCTCGGTAAAACAATTCACCCTGCCCCCTTTGATTTTGAACTCGCGCATCGCACCTATGTTTGGCCTTTCTCGCGTCGTCGCTCCCGGTCGGCATGAGGGTCAAACACCAATATTGGAGGCACTCGACGACAGCAAAATAAAGAAAAGACCAGACCAGCATCCACGAGCGGTCCAAGCCGAAAATGCTTGAAACGCCCCGCCAATGCTAGAGTCTTGCTTCCCCGTCAAATGTCGCCACCACGTTTCTTCGAGTCCATTTCCCTCTCCGCAGCCTCAGCAATCCAATCCGTTCGACCAAATCGATAGTTTGAATCAACCGAATCAACCGGGGACAGACCACTAATGTTTTTCGAAGCGCCAGAATTGTGGCTCGCAGATCGCCATTCCGCGCGCCTCTCAGGTCAAAGCTGTCCCAAACACCGCGCCAATGCTAGGCCTCAAGCGCAGCGCATGTGTCAAGTCTTGCGCTTTGCCTCTTCCCTATATCAACTGTCTCTGCAATTTAATCAACGCACGCTACACCGATGTCGAACGGGTCAATCATAATTTCACCCGCTTGCGCGTAAATGCAATTTAACCAGTTGGCTCTCGTTAATGACAAATTGCAATAATCTGATTCAACGATTCGCATGCCTGCATTAGCGTAGTCTCCGGCACTTGTTTAATCTTGTGCGGCTTTCCGCCATGCTTTTTCCAGTCGTAGGATCTCGGTTGGTGCGTCAGGATGTAGCTAACCACGCCGCTCGTGCCGATAAATTTCACCGCGAACGGATTGCTTTCGTTATAAGCCGCTGTCGTCATCGGCAAGCCGATCACAAGACCAGTGCCCACGTTGAACGCTTTCGTCGAAAGCACCAAGAATGGGTGAACATCCTTCATTTCGCTCCCAACCTAGGGGCTGCATTCGATCCAAATAACATCCCGCCGATCTG
>Ga0163144_10001988_pt1 | contig 47794 bp, 51 predicted proteins | sample OliLak19BULKMAT1_FD_123175 | JGI IMG/M metagenome (GOLD analysis project Ga0163144, IMG submission 123175) | Freshwater microbial mat bacterial communities from Lake Vanda, McMurdo Dry Valleys, Antarctica - Oligotrophic Lake LV.19.BULKMAT1 | ecosystem: Environmental > Aquatic > Freshwater >... | reverse complement strand
AGCTGGAATAGCAGACCCGTGATTTCGCGCACATCATCGCGGTGGCGGAAGCCAAGCGCCGTCGGGCCGAGCACGTTGCACAGGGGACGCGCCAGCCGGCTCTGCGCCTGTTTCGGCTGCGCGGCCGCAAGGCCGCGCACGAGGCGGTAGAAGGTTTCGGACGCGCCCCAGTTTTCCTTTTTGGAGTAAGACGGAAGCTCGAGCGCGATCACCGGGATAGGCAGCTCCAGCGCCTTGGTCAGGCCGCCCGGATCATCCTGGATCAGTTCGGCGGTGCAGGACGCGCCGACGATCATCGCCTGAGGGCGGAAGCGCTCATACGCGTCGCGGGCCGCGCGCTTGAAGATTTCGGCAGTGTCGGAGCCTAGGTCGCGGGCTTCGAAAGTGGTATAGGTCACCGGCGGGCGCTTCGCGCGCCGCTCGATCATCGTGAACAGAAGGTCCGCATACGTATCACCTTGAGGTGCATGCAGCACATAGTGAAGTCCTTCCATGGCGGTAGCGATCCGCATCGCGCCAACATGCGGGGGGCCTTCATAAGTCCAGACGGTGAGTTGCATCAGACTGCGAGCCTTGTGCGCCGGATAAGCGGGCGCGCGAACAGTTCGGCAAGGTCGCCGCACTGTTCGTAGCCCTGGATCGGGGTGAAAACGAGCTCGATCGACCATTTGGTCGTCAGCCCTTCCTGCTCGAGCGGATTGGCAAGGCCGAGGCCGCAGAGCGTGATGTCCGGACGCGCATCGCGGCAGCGGTCGAGCTGCAGGTCAACATCCTGGCCTTCACTGATTCGCACGTCGGCCGGCAGGAGCGCCAGCTCGTCTGCCATGTGCACAGCGTGCAGGTAAGGCGTGCCGACTTCCTCAAGCGTCATACCCAGTTCGCGCGAGAGGAAGCGCGCCAGCGGCACTTCCAGCTGGGAATCGGGGAAGCAGAAAAGCGACTTGCCGGCCAGCGTGTCATTGTAGCGGGCGAGCGCGCGGGTCGCGCGGGCACGCGGCATCTCGGTCACAGCATGGAAGCGCTCCGCGGTCACGCCAAAGGCATCGGCGGCGGCTTTCAACCAGGCGGTCGTGCCCTCGGCGCCGAGCGGAAACAGGGCAGGAAGATGCGTCGCGCCGCGCGCCTCGAGCGTGCGGGCGGTATCGCGCAGCCATGGCTGGGCGAGCAGGAATTTCGTATTAGGCCCGACCGGCGGCAAGTGGCCCGCCTTGCGGCTCGGCAGGAAATGCACAGAGCCGATGCCGAGCGCTTCAAAGATACGGGCGAACTGGTCTTCGACCACATCGGCGAGCGCGCCGACAACGATCAGCTCAGCGGCACCGGTCTCAGGAAGTTCCGGCACCATCGCCGTCAGACAGGCGTCTTCGCCCTGCGTGAAGGTCGTCTCGATGCCGCTGCCCGAATAGTTGAGGACACGCACGCGCGGCGAATAGGCCATCGAAAGCCGCTCGGCCGCGCGGCCAAGGTCTAGTTTGATCACTTCTGAAGGGCACGAGCCGACGAGGAAGAGCAGCCTGATCTCCGGGCGGCGCTCCAGCAGGCGCGACACCGTCTTGTTCAGCTCTTCATTGATGTCCGCCATGCCGGCAAGGTCGCGCTCTTCAATGATCGCCGTCGCGAACCGCGGCTCGGCGAAAATCATGACACCGGCAGCCGATTGCATGAGGTGGGCACAGGTGCGCGAGCCGACAATAAGGAAGAAAGCGTCCTGCATTTTGCGGTGCAGCCACATGATCGAGGTAAGCCCGCAGAACACTTCGCGCTGGCCTCTTTCGCGCAACACCACCCGTGCGGGTGGTGCGGCGCAGCCTTTTTCGGCGAGCGGCGGAATCAACTGGGTCACGCGGCCGCCTCCATGGCCGAAGCAGGCGCAGCCGTTTGAAGCCGTGCGAGTCGGAGTTTCCAGATGAACTGCGCCGCGTTGATCACGTAAGCGGCGTATCCGGCGAGCGCGACGGTGAGCTGGAGCGCCGGCGAGCCGATCGAGGCAAGTAGCAAAAAAAGATAGAACGTGTGCAGAGCAATCACGATCATCGAAAACGCGTCTTCCCAGAAGAAGGCATCTGCGAAGAGGTACTTGCCAAAAACCACTTTTTCCCAGATCGCGCCGGTAACCATGATCGTATAAAGTACGAATGTTTTCAGGACGATAGACGCGGTCGCGAGAGCGAGCCCTTCGCCGGTCAGCAGATAACGGAAGACCAGGAAAACACTCCCGATGAAGACCAGGAATTGCAACGGGGCGAGCACACCCTGAACGAGTGTCCAGGGAGAGGAGTCGCGGCGCTTGCGCTGCTCGGCCGAGTATAGCGGCGCCCTCGTCCCTGCACTGATGGATTCGTCGAACTTCGCCACGAAACGTGACACTCCCGCTTCTTTTTCAAGGCTGACGATAGCGCCGGGAACGGGTATGTCAATCTTTGTTGACGACTACGGTGCTTGACACTTTTTCGGCGATCCGGCGAGTTTTTTTGGCAAAACACTCGGATTAGGATAGATTTGCTCAAAAACCCATGCTACCAACACGAGTGAAATGGCGAAAAGCGTTAACAACTAAGACCTTGTTAGGGCAATTCAGTTATCTGAAAATATACGGCTCTGTGCGCTCCCGAGCTCATCCGTCACATGACTTACATCCCCCTGCGGATGATCGGGTCAGCACAAAGACACTGCCTGAGCTAACAGGGGCAGGCGCGAAGGTAAGTTCAACAAGGGCCGCGTCCTCGGCACGCACTTTATACGTGTGCTCGGGTAATGGTCAGAGGGAGAATGTGGATGGCGCTCAATCAGGAGATGGGTCGCACGCTCAGGGACGGATCTGAAAGCGAGGCCATAGTCAGCCAAATCCCTTTTCTCGTCGGCCTCTGGCGCCAGCTCGGCGTTGATGCGTTGATCAAACGCACACCGACGGAAGAGCCGGGACTTTTCGCTGCGCTTCAGTCTGAAATCATTCCGAGACTAGCGATCGCCAGTCGGCTGCCGGATGCCTACCCTGCACTCGTTCATTTCGGGTCGAATGGAGAACGCACGGCCTTTACGCAGGGTGAGCGGATCGCGTTCCTGGACTCCCTGCTCTCAGAGGAAGCCTCCGCAGCCGGCTCGCTTGCAGAAGCCCATCTGTCGCGCGGACACTCGCTCCAGACCATCCTGCTTGACCTTTTTGCCTGGGCCGCTTGCGAACTCGGCGAGCTGTGGGACGATGACCGCGTGAGCTTTGTCGATGTCACCATCGGTCTTTGCCGTCTCCACGAGGCGCTTCACAGGACCTCGGAGCAGGCCGGCCTGCGCGCCGCGGCGGAACCTGCGGGTATGCCGAGTATCCTGATTGCGATTGCGCCAGGCGAGCAACATGCCTTTGGTGCGCTGATGGCCAGTGAACTTTTCCGCAAGGAAGGCTGGAGCGTGACGACCGACACATCCGGCGACCCCTTGTCGATCACGAAAATTCTCGCGTCGCGCCGATTCGACATTGCGGGACTGTCTGTTTCCCACGTCGCCGCAATCGACGGCCTGGCACCGCTGATAAAGGCAATGCGCGCTGCGTCAAAAAACCCATCGCTCAAGCTGGTTGTCGGTGGGCAACTTTTTGAACAGTCTCCAGAAATCGCGCAAGAAATTGGCGCAGATGGCATTGCCGGGCGTGGCCTCGAGGCTCCTCAACTTGCAAGGAAGATGTTGGCAATCTCATAATCCTACTGCTAGGGAGCTCAAAGAGTAGCTCGCAGTCTGTCTGGAACGTAAATGGATGCTTCGTCGCACTCGTCGCCACCGAGGTCATCGTTCCGCGAAGCGGAGAAACATCTTGCAGGGTTTGACGCCCAGACCGTAGGACGGCTGCTGGAACAGTCTTCAGACATAGCCGTCATCATTGAAAATGGCCTCATAAAGGACGTTGCTGTAGGATCGGACGACCTGCGAAAGTCCGGCTTTGCGTCAGGCTGGATCGGCCGGCCCTGGATCGACACCGTCTCAGTAGACAGCCGCAACAAGATCGAACTGATGCTGAACTTGGGCGACTCTTCCGCACCTGTTCGCCCTCGGCAAGTGAACCATCCGTCCGGCGGCGTGAGGGATGTGCTGATGTCCTACCGGACGGTCCACACGCAGGCGCCCGGGCCGCTGATAGCGCTCGGCCGGGATTTGCGCGAAGTGTCTGAACTACAGCAGCGCCTCGTCAGGGCGCAGCAGGATATCGAGCGCGACTATGCGCGCCTTCGCAAGGCTGAGGCGCGCTACAAGATGGTGTTCGAAGCCGTCGCTGAGCCGATCGTGATTGTCACGGCGGAAGAACTTCTGGTCGAATCGGCCAATCGCGCTGCGAGCAAGATAATCGGCATTGATTCGGAACGCCTCGACCGCGCCGATTTCCCGGGCCTGTTCTCGCCGCGCGCGGCTCGCGCGGTCGAAAGGATGGCCGCAAAGGCGCTCGCAAACGGCAATGCAACCGCTGACAAGACCGAGCTGGCGAGCGGCAAAAAAGTCGACCTCACGGCTTCCGTGTTCGGACAAGGCCTTGATGCGCGGCTGGTCATCAAGATCGGCGGCGACGGTGTCGCATCGCACAAGGGGGACGGTGACCGCGCGCAGCTGTTGCGCGCGCTCGAAGATCTGCCCGATGCACTCATCGTCACAGATGACGACCTTCGCATCCTTGCCGCGAATCGCGCATTCCTGGAGATGGCGCATCTCAGTGAGGAAGAGCATGCGACCGGCGCCCGGCTGTCGCAATACCTCGGCCGCTCGTCAACCGATCTGAACGTGCTGATCTCGGCGCTGAAGACGAATGGAACGGCGCGCAACTTCGCAACCGTTTTGCGCGACCGTTTCAATACCGAGGAGCAGGTTGAAGTCTCTGCCGTCTCGACCGGCGTTTCGCGCCCCTCCTATTTTGCCTTCTCGGTGAGGATTGTCACGCGCCGCTTCTCGACAGCGCCACAGCCGGGCGAAGAATTGCCTAAGTCGGCTGATCACCTGACCAACCTCGTAGGCCGCATGCCGCTGAAGGATATCGTGCGCGACTCGACCACGCTGATCGAGCGGCTCTGCATCGAGGCTGCGCTCAAGCTGACCGACGATAACCGCGCTTCGGCTGCCGAAATTCTCGGTCTCAGCCGGCAAGGCCTTTATTCGAAGCTCAAGCGCTTCGGGATCGACGACAAGGCCTGAACAAGCACCCGAGGTTTCTACCTCTTTTTTCCTGTCGTTTCGGGGCTTGGGGTTGGTCCGATTTGTGTACGGACAGATGCAAGAATCCGGCCTAGAAAACGTCAATCTGCGTTGACACCCTATGGCGTCAACACTACCTTACATCGATGCTTCATGCGCCGATCAGAGCACAGTCACGGCAGTTGTCCAAGCCGGCAGCCGTGCTGGAGCTTTTCAAGCCTGTAACATGGTTTGCTGCAATGTGGGCGTTCATGTGCGGCGCCGTCTCGAGTGGTCAGCCTTTCATTGGAAACATGCATCTCGTGCTCGGCGGCATGCTGCTCGCAGGGCCGATGGTGTGTGCGTCCAGCCAGGCCGTTAATGACTGGTATGACCGGCACGTCGATGCGATCAACGAACCGAACCGGCCAATTCCATCCGGCCGCATCCCCGGCCAGTGGGGCCTCTATCTGGCGATCATCTGGTCAGGCTTGTCGCTTCTCCTCGGACTGGCGCTGGGTTTCTGGGCCTTCGCCGCGACCGTTGTCGGCGTGTTTTTCGCCTGGGCCTACAGCGCGCCGCCGCTGCGCTTGAAATTGAATGGATGGTGGGGCAACGCGGCCGTCGGGATTTCCTATGAAGGGATCTCGTGGTTCACGGGCGCGGCTGTCATGCTCGGTGCATTTCCGCATCCACTGATCCTCTTCCTTGCGCTCGCTTATTCGGTTGGCGCGCATGGGATCATGACGCTCAACGATTTCAAATCCATCGAAGGCGACCGGTTGATGGGCGTGCGTTCCTTGCCGGCGCAGCTCGGACCGGACCGCGCGGCGGTGGTTGCATGTGTCACCATGGGTGCAGCGCAGTTCGCGGTAATTGTCATGCTCGCCTGGATCGGCAAGCCCGTGCATGCCGTGGTGATTATCGGACTCCTTTGCGCCCAGCTGCTCCTGATGGTCGACCTGCTCGAGGATCCGCGCGGCAAGGCCATCTGGTATAGCGCAACCGGCGTCACACTGTTCGTGCTCGGCATGCTTGTCAGCGCTTTCGCGGTCCAGCCATGGTCCATGGCGGGATGAGCGGCGCGCCCTCCCCTCCCTTCGGCTGGCTCGGTATCATCCGGCTCGGCCTGGTCCAAACCTCTCTCGGCGCCATCGTTATCCTGATGACCTCGACCCTGAACCGCGTGATGGTCGTCGAACTCGGGCTCGCCGCCGCGATTCCAGGACTTCTTGTCGGCTGGCACTACGCCGTACAGATGTCTCGCCCGCGCTGGGGCTATGGCGCGGATGCGGGCGGACGCCGGGCGCCGTGGATTCTCGGCGGCGTGGCCGTGCTGGCCGCTGGCGCCATCAGCGCCGCCTTTGCGGCATCGCTGATATCGTCAAGTTTCTGGACCGGCTTCCTCCTTTCCGTTGTCGCCTATGCGCTGATCGGCGCTGGCGTTGGCGCGGCGGGAACAAATCTTCTCGCCCTGCTCGCAATCCGTACCGAACCTTCGCGCAAGGCGGCCGCGGCGGCGATTGTATGGATCATGATGATCATGGGCTTCGTGCTGACGGCCGGCATCGGCGGCGGCTTCCTGAAGCCGTTCAGTTTTGACCGGCTGATCATGGTCACCTCGCTTGTCTCGGCGATCGCCCTGGTCGTCACCTTCCTTGCCTTGCGCGGGCTCGAACCCGTCTCCGCGCGTCCGGCGCCGGGCACTGCGGCGAGCGCGAACGACGGAGAGGCCTTCCGCGCCGCACTGCGCGAAACCTGGGCTGATGCTCAGGCGCGCCGGTTCACGGTCTTCGTCTTCGTCTCGATGCTCGCCTACAGCGCGCAGGACATGATCCTCGAACCCTTCGCCGGTCTTGTGCATGGCTATGACGCCGGCAGTTCCACGCAGCTCGCCGGTGTGCAGAACATGGGCACGCTGGTGGGCATGATTCTCACTGCCGTGGCCGGCATGGTGATCGGCAAATCGCGCGCCGGCTTCATGCGCGCCTGGACCGTCGGCGGATGTCTTGCCTCTGCCGCTGCGCTGCTTGCGCTCGGGCTTGGTACGCAGGCGATGGGCGCGGATTGGCCGTTGATGCCGAACGTGATCGCCCTCGGCGTTGCCAACGGCGCTTTTGCGGTCGCCGCCATCGGCTCGATGATGACGCTGGCCAGCGCCGGCCCGAAACAACGCGAAGGTACGCGGATGGGCGTCTGGGGCGCCGCGCAGGCGATTGCCTTTGGCCTCGGCGGTTTCCTCGGCGCCGCAGCGGTGGATGTAGCCCGCGCCGTGATGGACGCGCCAGCTGCGGCCTTCGCCCTTGTATTCACTGTTGAGGGCATCACCTTCCTCGTCGCTGCCGCGCTCGCCCTTCGCGTGGGTGAGACGGATGGCGGCACGTCACGCCTGCCCGCCCTGCCCAGCCCTGAATACCTAGCAGTCCGATCCGGAGAATCAACATGAGCCTTCCGAACACTAACGAACTCTATGACTGCGTTGTGGTCGGCGGCGGACCCGCCGGGGCGACTGCGGCGCACGACCTGGCGAATGCTGGAAAACGCGTTCTGCTGCTCGATAAAGCCGGGCGTATCAAGCCCTGCGGCGGGGCGATCCCGCCGCGCCTCATCCAGGATTTCGACATTCCGGAAAGCGTGATCGTTGCCCGCGCCCGCGCGGCCCGGATGATTGCGCCATCAGGCCGTGTGGTGGACATGCCGGTTGAAGGCGGAGCGGTCGGCATGGTGGACCGCGAGCATTTCGATGAATGGCTGCGCACGCGCGCCGCCAATTCAGGTTGCGAACGACGTGCCGGAAGCTTCGTCACGATCGAACGCGAGGCCGACGGCACAGCGAACGTTGTCTACAAGCTGAAGGACGAAGAGGCCGAAACACTCAAGATCCGCACACGCACGATCATCGGCGCAGACGGCGCGAAGTCCCGTGTCGCGGCCGAGGCGATTCCCGGCGGCGGCGAGACCAAATGCGTGTTCGCCTATCATGAGATCATCAAGTCGCCAGAGCCTAGGGAAGGCTTTGATCCGGCACGCTGCGATATCTACTATCAGGGCCGCCTCTCACCCGATTTCTACGCCTGGGTGTTCCCGCATGGCGAGACGACCAGCATTGGTGTCGGCAGCGCCAACAAGGGCTTCTCGCTGCGCGATGCGATCCGCACGCTGCGCAAGGATATCGGCCTCGACGACGCCCAGCTTGTCCGAAAGGAAGGCGCACCGATTCCGCTAAAGCCGCTGAAGCGCTGGGACAATGGCCGAGACGTGATCCTCGCCGGCGACGCCGCCGGCGTCGTGGCCCCGGCCTCCGGCGAAGGCATCTACTATGCTATGCTGGGCGGACGCGAAGCGGCGACAGCCATCCGTGAACTGATCGAGACCGGGGATGTTCGTGCCCTCGCCGCGACGCGCAAGCGCTATATGAAGGCGCATGGCCAGGTTTTCATGATCCTCGGGATCATGCAGCATTTCTGGTACCGTTCAGACAAGCGCCGCGAGGGCTTTGTTGCGATGTGCAATGACAAGGACGTGCAGCGCCTTACCTGGGACGCCTATCTCAACAAACGCCTTGGCAAGCCTGACCACATGGCGCACCTCAAGATCTTCCTGAAGGACACAGCCCACCTGCTCGGGCTTGCCCCTGCCCGGCCCAGAGAGACGTGATTCCGAAACGCCCGCTACTCGTCGCAGCGGGCGTGGCACTTGCCACTGCCATCGCCGGCGGCTCGATGACGCGCATCGACGCCTGGTACCACGGGCTGCAGAAATCTTCTCTGAACCCTCCGGACTGGCTGTTTGCGCCGGGATGGACAGTTATTTACGCACTGGCCGCGCTGGCGGCGACGGTCGCCTGGCGCGATGCACGGGCGCAGCGGGACCGGTCACTACTGACCATCCTGTTCTTCATCAATGCCGCGCTAAACATTGCGTGGAGCGCCGTGTTCTTCACGCTGCGTCGGCCGGACTGGGCGCTGGCCGAAGTCGTAACACTTTGGATTTCGGTCGCCGTGCTGGCGGTTTTCCTTTCTCGCTTCTCGCGGACGGCAGGTCTGCTGATGCTGCCTTATCTGGCCTGGGTGTCGTTTGCATCCTACCTCAACTACAAGGTGGTTGAGCTGAACGGGCCATTCGGCTGAACCCCGGTTCCGAAAGGCAAAGTCCATGATGCTCGAACCCTGGATGTTTGATCTCGTACTGGCCTGTGTTGCGGCGGAATTTGCCGGGCTTGCCTACCTGCTTGCCCGCGGCGGGCGAAAGCCGTGGGCCTGGCCACTGTTCTGGTTTCTGGTTTCTGGCGGTTTGCTGATGGCGGCGGTGCGTAGCGCAGTTATGGACATGCCGGACGCTGTGGTAGCCGGCGTGCTGGTGGTCAGCCTTGTGACACATGCCGCGTGCCTATGGACGACTTGGCGGCTGGTTCGGGCGAAGGCATAGCGCAAGCAAACCGGAATGTTCATTTGGGGCCTTGGCAGAGATCGCTATTTTCTTCTTTGTGCCGCATTTTTTTGTTACGCAGGGGCAGCCAAGACAAGATAGACCGGACCCGGACGACCCGGACCCGGCCTTGAAGCTGGGAGGCCCCAGCTCAGTTTACCTGTTCAGCGGAAAGGCGGTTTTCCGCCTTTCCTGATTGCCGCCCTGATTGCCGCATCAGTAGCTGGCGAACCCGTTGTCTGCTCCCCAGAGGAACCAGTTATCAACAACCGTTCCGGTCAGGAGCACACCGATGCCGCCCGTGATTGGGGTCAGGATGGCGAACCACCAGGCCCAGCGGTGGATCGACTCCATCGAGGCGTTGAAGCCCATCGTCCAGCGCCAGAAAAGGGCTGCACGCTCGGAGGCCGTTCCGCGGTCCGTAATCTGCTCGATCTCGCGCTCGCCGCCGTAACGGCCAACCGCAAGGATTGTCGCTCCGTGCATGGCAAACAGGAGAGCCGACCCATACAGGAAGACAATCGAAAGCATGTGGAACGGGTTATAGAAGAAGTTTCCGTAGACGAGCGAGAGATTATTCGTCCAGTCAAGGTGGGTGAAGATGCCGAACGGTACCGCTTCGTTCCAGCTGCCCATCATGACGGGACGGATGAAGCCGAGAACAAGGTAGAGCCAGATCGCTGCGGCGAAGGCCCAGCAGACATGCGTGCCCATGCCGAGCGAGACGGCCCGGCGATAGGAGCGCACCCACCAGAGCAGGATGGAGGCCGTCAGAAACATGCCCGCCATGAGCCACCAGCCGCCTTCGTTCAGCGGCATGAACAGGCTCAGGCCGTGTTCCGGAAGGGGCGCATCAAGCGACAGCCAGGGGAGCTGACCGAAGAACTTGATGGGATCCCAGCCGACGCTGGCCCACATGTTGAGACCGATGATCTCGATGGCGATGAAGCCGCAGATGAGCGAGGCCACACCGGACCAGCCGAGATACAGGGGGCCGAGCTGGGCATCCCCGATCCGGCCGAGCAGGTGGCTGGTGGTCGTCAGCTTGTAGCGCGGTTCGGAGTTGGTTCCTTCCGTCACACCGTAATCGGTATGGCCGCGGACCTGAACCTGCGTGAAGATATTCTGATAATCAGTCATGTATCGATCCTCCTACACGCGCCAGATGGCGAGGTTTTTCCAGCCATCCCACCAGTCGATCCACGAACCCTCGTAAAGCGGGCCGGAGATAACGATGCAGATGGCGCTCCAGATCCCGGCCGAGAGGGCGAGGAAGAGGCCGAGCCGGTGGATGCCGAGGGTGCCGACGGAGTAGCCGATGAAATCGCGGAAGAAGGCGTTCTCGTGTTCCGGCGTCTTGACTGTCTTGCCGCGACCGGGATTGACCGCCGACAGGACAAGGCCGCCGTGCATGGAAAGCGCGAGCGTCGTCGTGAAGAAGAACGTGATCGCGATCATGTGGGCCGGGTTGTAATGGAAGTTTCCGTAGGAATAGCCCACGTTGGACACCCAATCGAGGTGGCTCATGATCCCGTACGGGAAGCCGTGGCCCCAGGCGCCCATCAGGAACGGACGGATGACGACGAGCGTTACATAGGCAAAGATCGCGACGCCGAACGCGATAGGCACGTGAAGGCCCATGCCCAGCTTGCGGGAGATCTCGACTTCCCGGAGGGCCCAGGAGCCGAAGGCGCCGATCGCGCAGATGGTCACCAGCTGCCAGATACCGCCATCAGCCATCGGAGCAAACTGCAATCCATATTCGATCGGGGGCGGATCAATGCTGATCAGCCAGGGATTCCAAGTGCCTTCCATCGAAGCGCCCAGCAAGATGAGCGCCGTGCCGAGGAAGGCGAAGAACAGCGCCGTGATGCCGAAGAAGCCGACATAGAACGGGCCGATCCAGAAATCGAACAGGTCACCGCCGACAAGCGTGCCACCCCGAATCCTGTATTTTCTTTCAAAGTTGAGTAGCGCCATCGCCGTGGCTCCTTCGTATGGCGCGCGTCCGGGACATCCGGTATCTGCGCGCCGCTATAATTCCTTCATGCGTGAGACAGGTGGCGGACGGGCTTTGCCCATCCGCCATCCGCCATGGGTTCAGGCACTCTGGACCGTATCAACCGTCAGCTCCGCAACAGCCGCCGGCGTGGTGCCGAGCCAGTTGAAGCGGGGTGAGCTGAGCAGGATGAAATGGATCAGGATTGCCAGCACGAACAGGAAGGCCGAGAGGGCCACCAGAACGCGCCGTGGATCGAAAAGAAGCCAAATTCTCCACATAGGTCAGTCTCCTTATGCTTTGAAGCTTACGAGCGTGCTCGCGAGCCTCAGTGTGTCTTCAACCATCGCGTAGCCGTTCGGGCCTGGTATCCAGGGCCGCCACGACCAGACGAGGAAGTGGGCGCCAACCGCAATCAACGTGAAGATGATGAAGCTCACGATGAAGAGTTTGTGAAACTCCTGCGCTTCAGACGCTGTCAATCCTGTCAGCGTCCCAGTCCTTTCATTTGCATTATCGGCCATTTAGTTTTCTCCGTTCGGGCCTAAGTCTGCGACCGCACCAGCGCCCTGCTGCGGCCCAATTGGCGTTCGAGTTTCCCCCTCCGCCAAAAGCTTGTGTGTTCGCACAAAGAAGATCATTACGATCTCATCTGTGTACGAAGAACCATGGGACAACACTCTGGGTGAGGTCTGCGGCTTCGGCAAAAGCGGAGGGGCGAGCCCGCGCTTTCGAACCGGAGCGCGGCAGGAGCCGTCCCAGCATCGCAACGACAAGGAATACCGGATAGATCAGCGCCTCATACGCAATCATCGACTGGCGGTCGCGGTCGCGTGGATCAGCAGATGCATTCAACTTCACGAGTGCCATGGTCTTCCTCCTGTTTACTTCGTTGCCCGCGCGCTCCTTCCCGCAAGGGATCAGGCCGCACGATTTCCTTCTATTTCGGTCTGGCTGCGCCGGACCATGTCTTTTGTCACCCGGCCTGCACCTTCCCGGCCGGCAAGCAATTCCGCATGGTCGCGAAGCCGCTTTGCCGCAGAGATCCGTGTCAGGACGGAATGTTTTGAGATGTAGGTTTCAAGCTCGTCATTCGCTGCGGCGTCCCAGGTGATCTGGACCGCGTTGCGGGCGGGCGTCGCTTCGGCCTTGTCCATCGTGGCGGCGAGCGGGAGGATGTGGAACAGCGCATCGAACAGCGCGTTGCAATACTCCTGGACGACATAGGTTGCGCCCGAATAGCCCATGAAGGGCGTTCCGGTATGGCGCCGGATGATGGCGCCCGGGAAAGAGGCGGGAATCCAGACCGAGCGGGCCCCGGTCTCCTGCATGTACATCCGCTCGTTGAAGCTGCCGAACAGCACGAAAGGCGCATTTGTCCGGATCATCTCGCGCACGGCGTCATTGTCGGTTTTCTGGCCCGCGATACGGGTGACCGCAAAATTGCAGGGGATGCCGAGGTCGTTCTCGAGGAAGTTGCGCAGGCCGCGGGCATGCGTCTCGTTGGCGACGATTCCGAAGCTGGCGGTGGCGAAGAAATCCTGCGTGACGGAGCGCCACAGATCCCAGAGGGGCTTTAGCGTCGAGTGTTTCTCGGCTTCGATGAAGGGCTCGGGATTGAGACCTGTCAGCTCGCCGAGCGCGCGCAGGAACTTGGTGGTCGAGTGCAGGCCGATGGGGGCCTGGAGATAGGGCTGGCTAAGCGCTTCGCAGAGGTTGCGGCCATACTCGCGGTACATGCAGACATTGACATCGGCATCGATCAGCCTGCGGACATCCGCGAGATGGCTACCGAGCGGAAAGGCAAGATTGATCTCGGCGCCGATGCCTTCGATGAGGCGGCGGATTTCGGCCAGGTCTGACGGACCGTTGAACATGCCATAGGCCGGACCGATGATGTTGACCTTCGGTTTTGCGCCTTCGATTTTCTTCGCGGGCTTCGGATTGCGGCCCTTGGTCTGGCCGTATTCGGTCCACAGCCAGAGCATCGCCCGGTCTGCAGTTTGCCACTGGTCTTCGTCGATCGTGCGCGGAAGAAAACGCTGGATGTTCGAACCTTCAGGGGTCACGCCGCCGCCGATCATCTCGGCGATGGAGCCGGTGACGACCACAGCGGGCAATTCCGGATCCAGGGCGGCGCGGGCGCGTTTCATTGCGGCCTCGGTGCCGTGCTGGCCGAGTTCTTCCTCGCCGAGGCCGGTGACCACGATCGGCAGTTCATGCGGCGGCAAAGCGTCCGTGTAATGAAGAACCGAAGTGACCGGCAGGTTCTCGCACCCGACAGGGCCGTCGATGACGACCTGCAGGCCCTTGATGGCCGTGAAGACGTAAACGGCGCCCCAATAACCCCCTGCCCGGTCATGATCCTGGATCAGCATCCTGTGGGTGCCTCCAGGTTGGCGGCCTGTTTCGCTTTGGCGGCAAGCTTGCGGCGCTGGTGTTCGCGGAACTCCTTGTTGATCGCCGGCTGGCCTTCCCAGACGCCGGCGGTATCACCCTGCCCGACGCCTTCGAAGAATCCCTTCATCAAGTCGAACCGGTCCTTGCCGAGGATGGCGGCATTGATTACGTCGGCAAGCGATCCCGCGCCGGCGGGGCCCATCAGGGGGCGCGCCGAGATCAGGTTCGTGAAATAGAGGCCCGGCGTGGCGCGTTCCTTCGCAGCCTGGACTACCGGCGTGGTGCCGATGGCGAGGTCCGGATTGAACTCGCGCATGGCGGCGATGTCCTGCTCCAGCGAGGCGCGGAACTGGACATGGACGCCCTTGGATTCGAGCCATTCGCGGTCGGGATCCGACCAGCGGGTGCGCGGCAGGGCAGTGCCGACATAGCGCAGGTCTGCGCCGCTTTCGACCAGAAGACGGGCAACGAGCAGCTCCGACCCTTCGTAGCCCGAAAGCGTGATCCGCCCTCGGATGGGTTTGGACGCGAGTGCGCCGGCGATGGCGCCGCCAAACATGTTGCGGGCGGCGTCGACCTTCGCGGCGGGAACGCCTGCGGCGTCGCCGATGGCTTTCAACCAGGCGTCGGTGCCATCGAGGCCGACCGGCGCAGAGCCGACAACCGGGCGGCCGGCGGCTTCAAACTCGCGGATGGACGCCGTGTAGAACGGGTGGATGGCCGCAACGACCGCGCCGTCGAGCGCGGTGTAGAGCTCGCGCCATTCGCGGGTCGGCACGACGGCGCCGGCCGCGAGGCCGAGCGGCTCGAGCATCCGGCCGATGATCACCGGATCGGCCGGGAACATTTCGCCCAGCAGGGTGACTTTCGGCAGCTGCGCCGTGTCGTTTGCGGCGCGCTGGACGGGGCCGGACAGGGCCTCCTTGCGGGCGTAGGCCAACATGGCGCCGGCGAGGACATCCTTTGCCTCGGCATGCGTGGGGACCCCGAAGCCGGGTACGTCGATGCCGATGATGCGGACGCCGTTGATTTCGTCCGGCAGCAGGCGGAGCGGCACGCCGGAAGCGGTCGGCACGCAGAGGTTCGTGATGATGATCGTGTCGTAGAGGGCCGGATCGGCAGTTTTCTCGACCGCTTCCTTGATGTCTTCGAAGAGCTTGCCGGTGACCAGCGTTTCGGAATTGAACGGCACATAGCCGACCGAGCGCTTGGCGCCGTAGAAGTGCGACGTGAAGGTCAGGCCATAGACGCAGCAGGCCGAGCCGGACAGGATAGTTGCCGTCCGGCGCATACGCAGGCCGACACGCAGGGAACCAAAGGCCGGGCACATGCTTTGTGGCTGGTCGTGCGGGCCTTGCGGGTAATCCTTTGCATACTGATCAAGAACTTCGCTCTTGCCTGCAGCCTTGGCTGCACGCAGCATTTCTTCCTTGCCGCCGTGGCAGCCTGAAGCTTGCGCGACCGGAACTGCTTTCGCAGCCTCCTGAACAATGACCGGCACGGCCGGACGTTGGCGATTCTCAAGAAGTGTACGCTTGGTCGCCATGCCGCTCAGATTGCCTCGTACACAACTTCGAGGGTGCGTTTTTCTGCTTCGGCTACGCCGCACATGTCGGCAACCGTTGCCGACTCAAGCACGATATCGCCGCCGGTATCCTTCGAGGAAAAGAGAGCAAGCAAACCATCCGAGGTCAGAGTATTCGGGCGGTTCGGAATGGAGCCGTGTATGTTTGCAGCCAGCTCCGAGAAGAGCCCGCCCCATTCGGAGGCTTCGGTGCCGACGATCTGGTAATTGGCCGACTTGCGGCGGATGTCATCGTTCGCCGGGATGGTGGCGAGGACCGGAATGCCGACGGCGTTTGCGAAAGCTGCGGCTTCGCCGGTGCCATCATCGCGGTTGATCACCATGCCGGCCACGCCGACATTGCCGCCCATCTTGCGGAAATACTCCACCGCCGAGCAGACATTGTTGGCGACGTAGAGGGATTGCAGGTCGTTCGAGCCGACGACGATCACCTTCTGGCACATGTCACGGGCAATCGGCAGGCCAAAGCCGCCGCACACCACGTCGCCCAGGAAATCGAGCAGCACATAGTCGAAATCCCATTCATGGAAGCCGAGTTTCTCTAGCAGTTCGAAGCCGTGAATGATGCCGCGTCCGCCGCAACCGCGCCCGACTTCTGGTCCGCCGAGTTCCATGGCAAACACACCGTATCGCTTGAAGCAGACGTCACCGATGGCGACTTCCTCGCCGGCGAGTTTCTTCTTGGACGAGGTCTCGATGATTGTCGGGCAGGCCTTGCCACCGAAGAGGAGCGAGGTCGTATCCGATTTCGGATCGCATCCGATCAGAAGGACTTTCTTGCCCTGTTCGGCCATCATGCAGCTGAGATTAGCGAGCGTGAAGCTCTTGCCTATGCCGCCCTTGCCATAGATCGCGATGATCTGAGTGTCTTTCTTGGCTGGCCCCGTTGCAATCGCGTCAGGCTCTATCGAGGCCTCCTCGCGCAGGGCATCTGTATAATCTGTGCCGGCATTGCGCGGCGTCAGGTTGAGTTGGTCAGACATCGGAAGAACCCCAATCAATAATCATTTTAAGGCAGGACGGATCTGCGAATGCCGTCGCATAAGCTCCGGCTGCGCCAGACGCGGGCGACACATGCGTGATCAGGCCCGAGAGCGGGAGACGGTGATCACGCACGAGCGCGATGACGGCATCAAGATCGGAGGGGCGCCATTCAGCGGCGACGCGGAGCCGCATTTCCTTTCGGAAGGCGAGCGGGAACGCGAAGGACGGGCGCGCGGAATAGAACCCGGCGAGGCAGATTTCGGCGCCGTGGGAGGCATGCGGCAGCACCTTATCGACAATATCCGCGTCGCCGCTCATGTCGCAGATGGAAACATAATCGCGGCGCGTGTCCGTGTCCGGCGAAATCACCGCGTAGCCGACGTCAGTGCGGCGGGCGGCGTTGATTTCCCAGACAACAGGATTGCCGCCAAGCGCAACAACGAGCCGCGCAGTCAGCTGGCCGAGAACGCCGTGCCCGATGATCAGATCCGGCAACACACTACCCCCAATGGAATGGTAGGCGGTGGCCGCAAGCGCGAGGAGGACCCCTTCCCTGGGCTGCGCCATCTCGATGCAGTGCGCCTTGGCAGCCGGCACAACGAGCCGCGACGCCGATGCCCCGAACAGGCCGTGCGCGCCTTCGAAACACCGAGCGCCAGGGACAAATACAAGCTCGCCGACCCGCTGCGGCGCCAAATCGGATTGCACAATCCGGCCAACCGCTTCGTAGCCTGGCACAAGCGGATAACCCATGCCGGGGAATGGCGGCATTTCGCCCGTCCACATCAGCCGTTCGGTGCCTGTGCTGATTCCCGACCAGAAAATTTCAACAACGACATCATCCGGCTTCGGAGCTGTGAGGTTGAGCTTCCGGACATCTGCCGATCGGGCACCGTCAAAGATGACGGCCGAGGCGAGCAGCTCGATGGCATCGCGCGCAACCGGTCTGGCCCCCGGTATTGTTTGGTTGGGGTGCGATCCCTGCGACTCGATGACGCCCGTTTTCATATCTGTCACTTTAGTTTGACAGTTAAGCGTGTCAATGTGGATTTACAATAAATGCTCGTATTTGGGGCATTGACCTCAATCGTCAGCTCGCGATGATTACGCTGACAAGCAGGGGCTGCGCGGTTCGCAATTGCCGGATCTGGCGGAAGCCCGCTTCCTTAAGCAGATTATGCAACTCATCCGCCGTGCGGGGCGACCCACGCCCCATTGCCCAAAGGTAAAACCCGAAATAGGCGTCAGCCATCGCTTCGGCGCCGCGAAGGCCAGCCATCGGCTCGGCAAGCAGCAGGCTGCCGCCCGGCGCAAGCGCCTTTCGGGCCGAGGCGAGCAGCTGCCGGACGGGGCCGTCATCATGGTCGTGGACAACCCGGACGAGCGTGATCAGGTCGGCGCCTTCCGGGAGGGGGTCGCGCAGCATGTCGCGCGGCTCGATGCGGAAACGCGGCCAGAGCGGGCCCTGGGCAAGCCGGGCTTCGGCAAGTTTCGCCACAGGTGGCAGGTCCACAAGTACAAGCTTCAGATTGGCGTACGCGGTTCCGGCGGCCGTCAGGAATGCGCCGAGGCCGCCGCCGACATCCATGACCGTGCGGTGGCGACGAAAGTCATAGGCTTCCAGCACGTTCTGGGCGATCATGGCTTGGGTTTCGGCCATCAGCATGGAATAGGCGGCGGCGTCTTCGGCGCTGGCAGAGGTCTCATAGGACCAGAAACGCGCGAGCTCCGAATCGGGGCGCTGTGCCTGCAGCAGCGCGAGCGGATCGGCAAGGTCACGGTAGAAAGCCTTGTGGTGGCGGATCATGGCGAAGACAGCCGGGTTTCCGAGCAGCGCCGCGCCCGCTTCGCCGAGGGCAAAGCGGCCATCGGCGCGCAGGCGGAGCAGGTCCAGCGCTGCCGCCGCGCGTAGCAGCCGGAGGGCGCCGTTGGCGGACAGGCCCGACCGGGCGGCGAACTCCGCCTCGGTGAGTGGCGCCTTGCGCACCATGTCGAGCAGGCCTGTGTCGACCGCAGCAGACAGCACCTGCGAATAGACAAAGCCCGCGACGAGATCAAAGGTGGCTTTGGTCTTTTGCCGGGCAACGCCGCGGGTGAGCGGGTTGCGGACCGCCCATGCCTGAAATTTCGGATTTGAAATCAACCCATTGCGCCATTCGGCGAACCGGTCGGCGAGGCTCATGGCAGCGCCCTTCCCTGACCGCGCACGGAGGCTTCAGGCCACGTTGCGCAGAAGGCTCTGCGGCATCAGGCGCGCCGACTGGCCGTGCACGATGTCGCGCAGCATCGGCGCGCCGGCACAGTCCGGAATGGAATCCGAGGCGCCGGCAATCAGCCCCTTAAGGCGCGTGATGGCGCCTGCGACACCGAAATTCTGCACGGCATTCGGGCGCAGATGCGACGCATCCTGCCCGGCCGGCTTGCCGAGTTCGTCTTCATCCAGCAGCACGTCGCGCAGATCGTCAGCGACCTGATAGGCCTCGCCGAGACGCTCGCCGAGCGCGCGCCAGGGGGCCGGATCGAGACCAGCCGCTGCTGCACCGGCCATCGAGGCGGCGACAAAGAGCGCCCCGGTTTTCGCCTGATGATAGGCGCTGAGATCAAGGACGGGTTCGCTTTCCCACGCCTGGCCGGCCACGATTCCGCGCGGCGTGCCGACCGCGTTGATCAGGATCGCCATCAACGGTGCGAGGGCTTGCGGGGACGCGCGGCATTCGCGCAGGAGTGTCTCGAACGCCATCACGATCAGGGCATCCCCCGCGAGGACGGCAATCGCTTCGCCATATGCGGCATGCACCGAGGGCTTGCCCCGGCGGATCGCTGCGCCATCAAAGGCGGGCAGGTCGTCGTGCACGAGGGAGGCGCAATGCATCAGTTCGAGCGCAGCGCCGGCCCCGGAGGCGGCTTCGATGTCCCTGCCCTCGCCGCAGGCTGCAGCGACCGCAACGCAGAGCTTCGGCCGGACCCGGGCGCCGCCCGGAAAGACCGAGTGGCGGATGGCGCGGCCAAGCATGGGCGGCGCCCCCGGCCCCGCGCTGCCGGCAACGGAGCGTTCGAGTACGCGTTCAATCAAGCTGTCGACGTCCATGCGTCCTCCGATATGTCATCTTATGTTGTCATTCTTGACTGTCAAACTGAATTGACGTTTTCTGCGCACAAGAGGGAATGCGGATGGCCAATGCGAAATTAGCGCCCGCGCCGCTGCCCCGCCTGTTCGACACGGCGACGCCTCCCGGCGGCTACACCTGGTGGTACGCCGACGGCCTGAGCAAGGATGGCGATTTCGGCTTCACGGTGATTGCCTTCATCGGCAGTGTGTTTTCGCCCTACTATGCATGGTCCGGCCGGGCCGACCCGCATAACCATTGCGCGGTCAACATCGCGCTTTATGGCCGCGACCGCCGGCGCTGGGCCATGACCGAACGCGGGCGCGGTGATCTGCAGGCGGACGATTCAAGCCTGCGCATCGGGCCGAGTTCGCTGCGCTGGGACGGGACGATGCTGACCATCGACATTGCGGAACACGGCATGCCGGTCCCGCTGCCGGTGCGCGGCCAGATCCGGATCAGGCCGCACGCCCTGAACACGCAGGTATTCCAGCTCGACACGCCGGGAGCGCACACCTGGCAACCGATTGCGCCGGCTGCAGAGGTCGAGGTGGAGTTTCGCGATCCCGGGCTGCGCTGGCGCGGCGACGCCTATGTCGACACTAATCGCGGCCAGTCCCCGATCGAGGACACATTCCGGTATTGGGACTGGTTACGCGTGCAGTCGCCCGACGGGCGTACCGCGATTCTCTACAACACGGTTGAACGCAGCGGCGCCGAACGCGGCCTCGCGCTGGAGTTCGCGCCGGACGGAAGCCATCAGACCTTCGAGCCGCCGCCGAAGGCACAGCTGGCACCGACGCCGGTTTTCCGGATCAAGCGCACGACGCGCGCGGGCAGCGGAACCAGCGTCCGGCTGGGGCGCACGCTCGAGGATACGCCGTTCTACAGCCGCTCGATCATCGAGAGCGACTTGCTGGGGGCCCGGGCAGCGGGCGTGCACGAGAGCTTTGACGGAGACCGGCTGGCGATGGGCCTGGTCAAGCTGATGCTGCCTTTCCGGATGCCGCGGCGGCCGATCAGCAAGTAGGCGTCAGGCCTTCATTTCTGCCGGCTGCGCGGCCGCCGCCGCCGCTTCCGCCGCCTTGCGCTTCCGGATCGTGCGGTTGGTGCTCCACAGTTCCCAGAAACCCCAGGCAAGCGCAGAGCCGCTGAAGATCACCAGTTCAAGCAGGAAGAGGTTGTGCATGGAGGTCAACCCTGTTCGGGATAGAGATCGCGTTGTTCCAGCCTCAGAAATAGATCGATTGCCCACGGCGCCGAGCCCGCCTTGGGTGCGTCAAGAACAATGGGCGGCGGCGCGGGCGCGGCCTCGACGGCGTCGATCAGGAACTGGCATTCTGGCGCAGGCGGCGCAGTGCGGTCCGCCGCGCCCAGCCGGCCCGGGATGAAGGAGCCGGCCGCGAGCGCAATCTTGCGCCGCTTCGAGACGACGGCGCGCTGGGCGATGCTGTCATGCCCGGCGCGGGCAATCTCGACGCCGATCTCGGCATAGATGGCGGCGGCAGCGCGGATGGCCGGACGGCAGGCTTCCGGCAGCAGGGCGATGCCGCTGAGACCCGAGGCGTAAAGCGGGCGGGCAGCCTCGAGCATGCGCTCGGTGAGACGCCGCACGCGCTCATCCGCCTCGCTGAGCGCGCCGAGATCTTCCGGCGTGAGGCCGGCTTCCCGCAACCACTGCGCCGGCAGGTAACACCGCCCGGCCCGCGCATCTTCACCGATATCGCGCGCGATATTGGTGAGCTGCATCGCGAGGCCGAGATCACAGGCGCGGGCGAGGGCCTGGCAGCTGCGCACCCCCATCACCAGCGTCATCATCACACCGACGGTCGCGGCAACCCTCGCGGCATAGGACTTGACGTCCTGGAGCGTTTCATGGCGTCGGCCCTGCGCGTCCCATTCGAAGCCTTCGACCAGAGCTTCGGGCACGGCGGAGGGAATGCCATAGGCCTGCAGGACCCAGGCAAAGGCGCGGTCGACACTTGTCGGATCGGGTTGACCGGCATCGGCCAGCCGCAGGCGGCGGCGAACATCCTGCAACGCCGCTCCGGGGTGGGCGCCCTCGTCCACGGCGTCGTCGGACACCCGGCAGAAGGCATACAGCGCGTAGGCAGCCGCGCGCACATCCCGCGGCAGCAGCAGGGACGCGGCATGGAAACTCTTGGAGCCCTCCCGGATTATGCGCCCGCAGGCCGCCAGATCCGAAGCCAGAAAGTCGGCGGTGCCGACGCCTTCGGTGCCTGGAACCCTCATTCAGACCTCCTCTTTCCCGCAGCACACAAATCACTGCCCACGATCCAGTGTAGCGCCAGACGCCCTGAAACCAAGCCATCTGGCCAGCCCGTCGGAATTGGGGCAAACTACATATTACACTTACCTGTGTCATCCCCGCTGGACGGCACGCAGCGGATACAAGAGATGCCAAAGACGGTACTTCTCACACTTGGGCGGCTGCCAAAAGGCCTCGAACTCGCCCGCGCCCTGCAACAGGCCGGAGCCCGGGTGATCGTCGCCGACCCGTTCGGATTGCACGTCTGCCGGGCGTCCCGCGCGGTTGCAAAATCGATCCGTGTGCCCGCCCCAAACACCGATCCGACAGGGTACCTCGATGCCCTCGAGGCCATAGTCCGGAACGAGGGTGTCGATATTGTCGTCCCGGTCTCGGAAGAGGCCCTGCATGCGGCAAGCCTTGCCGGGCGGCTTCCGGCGCGAACCAGCCTTTACGGTCCGCCGCAAAGGGCGCTGGCACGCTTGCACGACAAGCTCGCTTTCAACCGCGCCGCAGACCTGATCGGCCTGCCGGTTCCAGAGACCCAGGAGGGCCGGACGCAGGCCGCGCTCTCGCTGGCAGAGGCACAGGACTATATCGTCAAACCTGCGCACGGTTGCTCCGGCATCGGAGTATCATTGCGGCGCAAGGGCGACCCGCTGACGCTGGCGGACCGGCAGCCGGGAATGCTGGTGCAGGCGCGATTGCACGGCCGGCATGTCAGCTCGTTCAGCGTGACCCGCGACGGAGAGGTGCTGGCAACCGCGCTCTACCAGGGCCGGATCTATTCGGGAACCGTATCGGTCTCGTTCGAGCGGGTCGATGATTGTCCTGCTGCGGCCAGCTGGATCCGCCGCTTTACCGAAGCCGAGGCATACACCGGCTTCATCTCGTTTGACTTCATCGAAGACGCCAACGGTGTTCCGTGCGCCATCGAATGCAATCCCCGCCTGACGAGCGGTATCCACTTCCTCGATCCCGGGGGACTGGCGCAAGCGGTGCTGAACCTTGCAGAAGCGCGGCCGATCGCGATGCGGCCAGTCCGGGCATTCCAGGAAGGACACACCGCCCTTCTCGAGGTTTACGGAGCGATGTTCCGGCCCCGCGAGTTCTTCCGCAGACTGAAGGCATTTCTGACCTCGCAGGATGTATTGTTCCGGCTGAACGATCCCCTGCCCTTCTTCATGTTCACGCCGATGTCCTGGCCCGTGCTCCGGCAGGCGATGTTCGAGAAGATTTCTCTCGGCGAAGCAGCCACACGCGACATCACCTGGCTTCCCCCGGAAGACCGGGCCGGCGCCCCTTTCGATTCAGAGGTCAGACATGGCGCAGCCGTACCCGGCACATGATCTCGCGGGCCGGCCGTGTCGTAAGGCGCGCAACGGGGCGCACGCCGCGGGCCTCGCTGACATCAAATGTAAACCGGCGCGCGAGGCGCGCAAGCACAAGGATGCCCTCCGCTGTTGCGAAGCCAGCCCCGACGCAGGTATGAGGCCCGGCCCCGAACGGAATGAAGGCGCCAGGCGTCTGAGCCGCTTCGCCCTCCGGCAGAAAGCGGTCCGGGTCGAACTTGTCGGGCTCGCGCCAGTAGGATTTGTGCCGGTGAAGGGTCCAGGGCGCGATCATCACCAGAGCGCCCCGCCGCACGTTCCGGCCGCCGATGCTGGCCGGCATGAGCGCAACTCTCGGCATGAAGGTGATAGGCGGATAGAGGCGCAGGGTCTCGCGAAACACGGCGCGCGCAAACGGCATGTGCCGGGTGTGTTCGAAACTGACCGGCCCGTCGCCGGCAACCGCATCGACCTCGGCCCGCAGCCGGGCGAGGATGTCAGGCCGGCTGGCGAGCATGTAAACAGCCCAGGTGAGGGCGCTGGCAGTCGTCTCATGTCCGGCGAGAAAGAAGACACCCAGCTGGTCGATAAGCTCATCCCTGGAAAAGCCTTCACCCGTCGCGGTGTCCCGGGCGACCATCACGGCGCCGGCAATATCGTCCGTACCCGTATGCCCGTCGATCAGCGCGCCGAGATGCGACCGGATCCGGGCGCAGGCGGCGAGCACGCCCGGCTTTTGCGGAACGCGCGTCCAGGCCGGGTCCGATATCAGCCGCGCAATCCGGACCTGCGCGACATCACGCTCGAAGACAACGAAATCGTCGAAAACATCCCGGGCGACGCCGACATCCAGCGACACCGAAAAGACTGTCCGGCAGATGATGTCGGCGGTCAGATGGCTCATCGCCAGATCGAGCGACAGGGGCTCGCCGGAGGCCGCGAGTTGATCGAGGCGCCCTTCCTGATCGGTGACCGCCTCGCTCATGGCCTTGAAGGCAATCGACAAGCGCATGTGCGAGAAAGCCGGATCGATCATCGCCCGCTGACGGCGCCAGGTCTCTCCGTCGGTCACGAAAATCGATTCGCCGATCAGCGCCTCGAGCGCGCCAACCATGAGGTCGCTCTTCGGGAAGATCCCGTCCTTGTCCTCGAGAATCTGCCGGACGACTGCAGGGTCGTTGAACAGGATGATCGACCGGCGCGAATAGCCGAGCGCGCCTGCCCCGACGCGGTAGGCCGAGGCGGGAAGCAGCGCCAGGAGATTGCCCTCCCCTTGCCAGAGCGTGCGCACAAGTGCGGCCACCGGCCAGAGGGGACGGGGGCGCGGGGGATCGAGCGCAGGGCCCTGCTTTTGCGCCATTCAACATTGTCCTCTGCTGTCTCTCCTGCCACGGACTAGCATATCCATGTCCATGCACCATGCCTTCGAATTGCTGATTGCCGCGCACATCATCACCGGTGCGCCCGGCCTTGCAGGCTTCTGGATACCCATCGCTGCGCGCAAGGGCAGCCGTCTCCACCGGCTGTCGGGCCAGGTATTTGTCGGGTTGATGCTGGCCACGGCCGGCTTCGCCGCGATGATGGCCACGCTGACCCTTCTCGAACCGCTCGCAACCCATCCCCAGCTTGCATCGCACGAGATCTTTGGACATCCGGAGATCATCCGGGGCATCTTCGGCTGGATGATGTTGTTTCTCGCGATCCTGACGATAAACCTCGCCTGGTATGGCCGCGCCTGCATCCTGAACCGGACCGATCATGCGCGTCACCGGTCCCCGCTCAACATCGCCCTGCAGGTTGCACTTGCCGCTGCGGCGCTGAACTGCGCCGTTCAGGGCGTCCTGATCGGCCAGTGGATGATGGTCGCCATCTCGGTCGTCGGATTCGCGACGGTTGGCACGAATCTCTGGTTCATGCTCAGATCACGGCCGCAACCGCTCGAATGGCTGACCGAACATATCAAGGCGCTCGTGGGCACCGGCATTTCTGTCTATACCGCCTTCCTCGCCTTCGGCGCGGTCCGCTTCGTTCCGGAGCTTGCGCTGTCACCGATACTGTGGAGCATTCCGCTGATCATTGGCGTTTCTCTCATCCTGTACCACCAGCGCGCCGCGACCGCGCCGCTGCGCCGTACCCGGACGAAGGCGGCCGCGTGACCTCCCGGGGACGGGTCGTCGTGATCGGCGCCGGCGCCGGCGGCATGGCGGCAGCAAGTGACCTGGCGCATGCCGGGCTCGACGTCACCGTGCTCGACAAGGCCGCCTGTGAAGGCGGCAAGATGCGGCAGGTAGAGGCTGGCGGAACGCGCATCGACGCCGGCCCGACCGTGTTCACGATGCGCTGGGTGTTCGAAGCGCTGTTCGAAGCCGGGGGCCAGACCTTCGGCACTTCACTGGGTTTGACGCCTGCCTCGGTGCTCGCGCGCCACGCCTGGCAGGAGTCCGGCGTGCTGGACCTGCATGCCGACATAGACGCATCGGCAGACGCGATCGGCGCCTTTGCAGGCCGCCGCGACGGCGAGGCCTACCGGGGCTTCATTTCCGAGTGCCGCGACATTCACACCACCCTGAAGGACACCTTCATGGCGGCCCAGAAGCCGACCGCGGCCAGCCTGATGCTGAGGGTCGGAAACCTTGGCGCAATGTGGCGCACCCGGCCTTTCGACACCTATTGGTCGCGCCTGCGCCAGCGGTTCACGGACCCCCGCCTGCGCCAGCTTTTTGGCCGGTATTCAACCTATGTCGGCGCCTCCCCTTTTCGCGCACCCGCCACGCTGATGCTGATTGCCCACGTCGAGCAGGACGGCGTCTGGGTGCTCGATGGCGGAATGCGCGCGCTGGCAGCAGCAGTGCGGCGCCTCGCCGAGGCAGGTGGCGCGAAATTCCGCTTCGGCGAAGAGGCCAAGCGCATCCTCGTGAGCCGGGGCGCGGTGTGCGGCGTGCGGCTGAAATCCGGCGAGGAGATCCCCGCCGGCGCGGTGGTCTTCAACGGCGATGCGGCGGCGCTTCCCGCGGGCCTGCTCGGAGGCGATGTGCGCGGTTCAGTCCCCGCGATACCCCGCCGCGAGCGATCCCTGTCGGCGATCACCTGGTGCGTTGCGGCGCGGACCCGGGGCTTGCCGCTGGCCTATCACAATGTGTTCTTCTCGGATGACTACAAGGATGAGTTCGAGGCGGTCTTCCGCCATCGGACGATCACACAGCAGCCGACCGTCTACATCTGCGCCCAGGATCGCCGCGGCGGCGCGGCGCCGGAAGGGCCCGAGCGCTTGCTGCTGCTCATCAATGCGCCTCCTGACGGGGACCTCGACCACTCGCCCGTGCTTGATGCCGGCAGGTTCTCCGGCCGCGTTCTGGCGCACCTCGCATCCTGCGGACTGACGCTCGACGGCGGCCTGGAAGACGCCGCCGCGACGACACCAGAGGGCTTCGGCGACCTGTTTCCCGCAACCGGCGGCGCGCTGTATGGCCAGGCCAATCATGGTCCGATGGCGAGTTTCGCGCGGCCCGGCAGCGCCGCCCGCGTCCCCGGTCTCTACCTTGCCGGCGGCTCAGCCCATCCGGGGCCGGGCGTCCCTATGGCGACGCTGTCCGGCCGCCTCGCCGCAGCACGGATCTTGTCGGATCTCGCGCGCAGCAAGCAGCTTTAGCTGGTTCACGCGCGCAGGCTTGCCCGCCAAAGCGACGCTTCCGGAACCAGCTTGTCCACGACCTTCGCCGATGACAGCACACTCGGCACACCTGCGCCGGGATGGGTGCTGGCGCCGGTAAGATAGAGCCCCTTCACGTCGGCGCTCAGATTGTGCGGACGGAACCAGGCGCTTTGCAGGAGTTTCGGCTCCAGCCCGAAAGCTGCGCCCTTCGTCGACAGGAGGCGGTCGCGGAAATCGAGGGGCGTCATCAGCCGCTCGCTCAGGATTTCCTGTCGCAGGCCGGGCAGCACGGTTGCTTCCAGTCTCTCGGCAACCCGCTCCCGGAAGGGGCCCGCCATCGCTTCCCAATCCGTGCCGGAGTCGAGGTGCGGAACCGGCGCCAGCACATAGAAACTGTCGCAGCCCTCCGGCGCCAGCGAGGGATCGTTGGCCGTCGGACGATGAAGATAGAGGCTGAAATCTTCCGCAAGAACCTTATTGCGGAAGATGTCTTTCAGCAGGCCACGATACCGCGGCCCGAGAACAATCGTGTGATGGTAGCAATCCTCATACTGGCGGCGCGTTCCAAAATACCAGACGAACAGACTCATCGAATAGTCGGCCCTGGCGACCTTCCGGTCTGTCCAGACGCGCCGCCTGGTGTTGCGCAGCAGCTTCGAATAGGTCCAGCCGATTTCAGCGTTGGAGACCACCAGATCGCAGCCGATCACGTCGCCGTTGGCAAGACGCACACCCGCCGCGCAGCCGTCCTGCGTGAGAATCTCGTCGACTTCGGTGTTTAGGCAGAGCGTATTGCCCTGCCCTTCGATCAGACTGACCAGACCCCGGACCAGTTCGCCCGTGCCGCCGATGGCGTAATGGACGCCCCATATCCGTTCGAGATGCGATATCAGGCAGTAGTAGGATGTGGCTTCAAACGGATCTCCGCCGATGAACAGGGGATGGAAGGAAAAGGCGATGCGCAGCTTTTCGTTCGAAAAGTAGTCGGAAACCTTGGCATAGACCGAGCGAACGCCGCCAAGGCGGACCATGTCCGGCGCCGCCTTCAGGAGGGTCGAGACCTGATGAAAGGGTTCTTCCGCGAGCCCGGTATAGGCCGCGTCGAAAATGGCCTCGCTGGCTTTCAGGAAGCGGTCAAATCCGGCCACGTCTTCAGGGGCAAACTTGGAGATTTCAGCGCGGGTCATGTCCTCGTCGGCATGCGCTTCGAACACGGAGCCGTCATCAAAGCGGATGCGGTAGAAGGGGTTTATCGCCTTGAGGGTGATCTCGTCTTCCAGCCGGCGGCCACACAGCGTCCAGAGCTCGTTGAAGAGATGCGGCGCTGTGAGGATTGTCGGCCCGGCATCGAAGGTGAACCCATCCTGCCGGAACGTGTAGGCCCGGCCGCCCGGTGCATCCAGCTTGTCGAAGACCGTGACGCGGTAGCCTTTCGCACCCAGCCGGACGGCAGCGGCCAGGCCGCCAAAGCCTGCGCCGACGACAATCGCATGCGGGGCGTCATCGTCTGGCTCGCTAGGGTGGGTCATTCCGTCCATGGCGCTGGGCTTCCTCCGTTTCTCATGTCCAGATTGAAGATGCAGCCTTGCAGCAGACAATCTGCAAACCCGTTGGACCTGAATGAAATGGCGCGCGCCGCGCATTCGTCACGCATTTTCATGTGCCGGACTTGCGGGAGGGGCGTTCTGCTTCTGCAAAGGCTGTGAAAATCGATGCGGCGACGCGGGCTGAATCCTCTTCGTGGGCGAGATGGCCTAAGCCCTGCAGGCGCTCGGCCTTCACACCCGCGTACCGGCGGCAGAGTTCCTCGGCATGCCCGGGCGGCACGGCGCGGTCGTTCAGGCCGACAATCTGGTGGAGGCCGAGACCGGCACGCTCGAACGGCGCCATCACTCCGGAGACATCCCAGCTGGCCATCATCGACAAGGTCCCGGCGACATGACGCGGATTGCCGAACAGGCGGCCGTAGAACCTGAGATAGTCCGCCCCCGGATGGGATCCCGTGCCCTCGATCAGGCGCGCCACGCGGGCCGGGTCGCGCCCGCCTCTTGCGAGCGCGCGCGCAGCCAGAGGATTGATCGCCAGCGCCTTCGCCATCACCGGTGCAACCAGCGCGGCCGGCCCGCCAAACGGCTTCAGCGCCCCATTGATCGACAGGACGCGGCGCGGCAGCGGATCAAGTTCCGGCGCCAGCTTCACGGCGATCGCCGCACCGGCGGAATGGCCCACGATCAGGGCGGGCCGGAACGCTTCCTCCGCCAGCAAGGCCTTCAGGGCACGCACCATGCCGGGCAGCGAGGCATCGAGACGCCTGAGGCTTTGCGTGAAGCCATGCCCGGGCAGGTCCACCGCGAGCGTTTCAAAGCGGGCGGCCAGCAGCGGGAACAGTCCCGCCCAGGAGTGGGTTGACGCGCCGGTCCCATGCAGCAGCAGCAGAAGCTCGCCCTTCCCGGCGCGCTGCACATGCCAACGGGTTGCGGCGACCTCAACGAAACGGCTGTGCGCGCGGTTCGGCCAGTCCTTGCCGTCTGATGCCCAGTCCAGTCCCTTGGCCACCCCCCTTACTCCAGAAGCAGGCTGCGCACATCGCGCGACACGCGGGCGGCATCGGCAACGGGCAAGGGGCGGTATATGGCGCCCATCTCTGTACTGATCAGTTCGGCCTGCGCGCTCGGGCGCCTGGAAATGTCGAAGAACAGGATGGGCTCCTGGAGGGATTTAAGACGCCGCGCCATGTCGCGGGCATCTTGCCCGGCGCGTTCGCGCCCCGGACTGCCGTCCAGCGCGATATTGCCCTGCCCGTCCGACAGGAACACGACATGCGGTGCCTTGCGTTTGCGCCGCTCGATCCGCACCAGCTGCGCCGCCGCCGCAATGCCCGCCGCAAGCGGTGTACCGCCGCCGCCCGGCAGGCGCGACAGCGACCGTTTCACCCGGGTCAATGACCGCGTCGGTGGCAGCAGCAGGTCCGCGCCCTCCTTGCGAAAGGCGATCAGGGCCACCGATTCGCGGCGCGCATAACAGCCGCTCAGAAGCAGCTCGATCGCGCCTTTCGCTTCGGCGAGACGGTTCATGGCGGACGAGCCGGAGGCATCGACCACGAAGATCACCACCGCTTCACTGCGGTGGCGGAAGCGCTTCACGCGGAAATCGCTCGCCCGCACGGAAATGGCCGCGCCGCCGGATGGCGCTTCCCGGATGCGTTGCCAGGGTGCGGCGGTCCGCAGGGTCGATAGCAGGTCAAGGCGGCCATCCCGGCGCGGGTCGCCGGCCCGCGCACCTATGCGGCTGCCGCGCCGGCGCGAATCGACCATGTCACCGGATTTGCCGGGCGGCACTTCCTGGCGCGCGCGCTGGCGGGCCGGGCGGGCGCGGGCTGCAACATCCAGCGAGACGCGCACGCGCACGGCCTCGACCAGCAGTTCGGTCAGCTCGTCCGGCTCGGGCTGGGGACGCGAGGCATCGTCCCGGGTTTCATCTTTCGAGTCCGGCGGCTCCGGCGCAGGCGGGGGCGGCTCGGCGCGTTCGATCAGCACGTTTGCGCGGCTCGCATAAACGAGTTCGGCGGCAAGCGAGGCATCCGCATCGGTCACCTCATCGCGCCCCGCCAATGCGGCAATGCCGCGTGCGGCGGCGATGCAGAAGGCTGGCGCGCGCAGGGAATGTATGCCGAGCCGCAGGGCGGCATCGATCAGCGCGTCCATGACCTCATCCGGCACCGAAACCCAGCGCAGCCTGGCGCGGGCCGCGTCGATCACCGCAGGCGTCAGCGTTTCCGGCCTTGGCCGCGCGGGCGATACGCCGTGCAAGGACAATCCGAACGCCAGCCTGTCTCCCAGACCTGCGGGCAGGCGTTCGCCCGGCTCGTCCGGATCGGCAAAGGCGAGCGTGACAAAGTTGGCCGGCGCCCGCAGGGACAGCCCGTCGCGCTCGGTCTCGACTTCGCCGGTATCGATGACGCGGGCAAGCTGGGCTGCGGCGCGCCCCGGCAAACGCTCCGCCATCGGAACAATCAGCACGCCGCCATCGGCGCGGGAGAGCAATCCCGTTTCGGCCACCGGGCGGCCCGCGGCCAGGGTCGCCGCGAGATCCAGTCCGCCGATCAGGCGGTCATCGGTAATCGATACCGGCATCCGGTGCAGCCCGGCGTCCGGACCGAGGCGCTGCGTCAACCGGTCCTGAAGCAGTCCTGCAAGTTCCGGCGCCGCCCCTTCGAACACGGCGCCCTTGAGCCTGAGCGGCATCAACGCCAGCAAGGCGGCCGCAAGGTCTGCCTGTCCCCAACGCGCCGTGTCGATCCGCTCGAAGGTTTCCCGGCTGGCCTGCCGGTCGGTGTACGGCGCGGCGGCGGGGCTCAAGACGCGAACACTTCCGAGACCGCGCGCTCGACCCGGATGCCGGCATCGGTATCGTCCAGCGGATCCTTGCGAAGCCGGTGGCGAAGCGCGAGCGGGGCGACCGATTTCAGCTTCTCCATCGAGACTTCCGTTTCACCCGACAAAGCCGCCCGGGCCCGGGCGGCGCGCATCAGGGTGAGTTCGCCCCGCAGGCCGTCCGCGCCGAGTGTCAGGCACAGCTCAACCGCCTTGGCAAGCACAGCGTCCGGAAGCGTGACCTGATGCACCCGGGCGCGGGCCTCGACGACCCGTTTGCGCAGGGCCGCCGTCTTGCGCGACCAGTCCTTGATGAAAGCGGCCGGATCCTGTTCGAACGTGTCGCGGCGGCGGACGATTTCCATCCGCTCGGCGAGGTCGGTCGACGTGCGCACATCCACGCAAAGGCCGAACCGGTCGAGCAGTTGAGGGCGAAGGTCCCCCTCCTCCGGATTGCCGCTGCCGACCAGCACGAACTTCGCCGGGTGGCGGATCGACAGGCCTTCGCGTTCCACCACGTTCTCGCCGGACGCGGCCACATCGAGCAGCAGGTCAACGAGATGGTCGTCGAGCAGGTTCACTTCGTCGATGTAAAGGAAGCCGCGGTTGGCGCGGGCGAGCAGCCCCGGTTCAAACCGCTTTTCGCCCCTGGACAAGGCCCGCTCGAGATCGAGCGCGCCGACCACCCGGTCTTCGGTCGCCCCGAGCGGCAGGTCGACAACCGGCGCCGCGATCTTCTCGGAGACCTGTGCTTCCTTGCGGTCGCAAACGCCGCACAGTCCTGCAGGCGCGGATGGCAGGCAGCGGTAGGGGCAACCGCGCACGACTTCGATTTCCGGGAGCAGGGCGGCCAATGCGCGAATAGCCGTCGACTTGCCGGTGCCCCGGTCGCCCAATGCGAGGACGCCGCCGATCGACGGCTCGACGGCCGACATCAGCAAGGCGTCTTTCAGGGCTTCCTGGCCAACAATTGCAACAAAAGGGAAGATGGCCAAAACGAGGTCCGATGCGGGTAGAGCAAACGAATTCAGACGCAAGCCTATGTCAAAGCTTCGCATAAGAAAAGCCGCCAGAGGCCATCCCCGGGCGGCTCTTCGGACGTGTTCATCTCGCCTTGAAGGCGAGTGAGGTCAGGCGGGGCTTTTCAGGTAGGCAATCACGTCAGCGCGGTCCTGCGGGTTGCGAAGACCCGGGAAGACCATGATCGTTCCGGGGATAAACTCGGTCGGCTTCTCGAGGTACACGAAGAGGTTTTCTTCGGTCCAGGTGACGTTCGAGTTCCGGTTTGCGTCGGAATACTTGAAGTCCGGGACGGTGCCCGAGACGCGGCCCACGATGCCGTAGAGCGACGGGCCGACATTGTTGCGGCCTTCCTGAACGGCGTGGCAGGTCATGCACTGGGCGAACACGCGTTTGCCCTTGGCGGCGTCGCCCGTGAAGGACGCATACTCGGTTCCGCCTGCAGCAGCTGGTGCGGCGGCCTCGGTCGGGGCCGGGGTTTCGGCCGGAGGCGCCTCGACGGGCGCAGCTTCAACCGGAGCAGGCTCGGCGGCCGGCGGTGCCGCAGCAGGAGCGGAAGTATCGGCGCCGCCGCAAGCTGCGAGGGCGAGAGCGAGGCCGCAAGCCATCGCCAGGGAAAGACGCTTGGTATCGAATCGCATTTGTTTTCCTCCACAGAATAATAATTTATTATAGACCGGGTGCAGGCGACGCCAAGGCTTCCTTTACCGGAAAAGTGCGGGCTTCAGGGCCGGCTCTGCCATTCCGTGAGTTCGTCGAGATGTGCCTCGATGTAATGACGCAGCCAGGCGGCGTATTGTTCCGGAGCCGCAGAGATCTCTTTTGCGAGGGTTCCGAGGGATACCCATTTCACGGCCTGGACTTCATCCGGGTTCAATACCGGTGCCGCGTCGGTCCGGCCGAAATAGAGATGCGGAATCTCGTTCTCGATCATGTCATTGTCGAGATGGGCGACATACCGGCTCTTGAACCCGAAGGACAGCGGGACCCGCAAGCCCACCTCCTCTTCGAGGCGGCACGCCGCTGCGACGCTGGTGGCCTCGCCCGGACGCGGGTGCCCGCAGCACGAATTGGCCCATTTGCCGGCCGAATGGTATTTGCCGCCGGCGCGTTGCTGGATCAGGCATTCCCCAGCGGAATTGAACACGAATATCGAAAAGGCGCGGTGCAGCAGACCGTCCTGGTGGATCTGCCATTTGTCGCCGTCCCGGAGGGCCTCATCGGCCTCGTCAACGAGGATCACCTGTTCGAATTCGTCAGTCACGCGGGATGCTCCTAGACGGCCAAGCTAGTGTGGCCGGCCAGCGGGGTCAAACGCAGCCTGTTCTGTGGTGGAGCGCTATTCGACCGTCCAGCCGCGCGGGGTGCGCCTCGCCTGCAGGGTAACCGGGGCGTCCTTGACCCGCACCGGGATCGGCGCAGGTTGGCCGACCGCCGCATAGCGCAGCAGCAGCGCCGCTCCGGCAATCATCAGGCCGGCAAAGGCGGTCATCATCGCCACAACGCTGGCGACGAAGATCAGCAGGGCGCCAACGAGCAGCTGCGCCACGACGCCGAAGCCCGCGCGAAGCGAAGCCAGCAGGCCGGGCGAACGGGAAGGAGGAAGGGTCTGGTCCATCAAGGCCTCACGATCACACAGCAAGATGGCGGCACAAGGGCGGTCCGTCAACGCTGGCAACTGCGACAGACGTTCACGATCCCGCGCTGACCAGGCCTTGGTCAGTCCTGGCGCACAAGCAAGCCGCGCTCGGCACGGATGCGCGCATAGGCTGCCGTGATCGCTGCTGCCTTGGAATGGGCAGCGTCTTCAAACTCGCGCGGGGCGCCCATCTGTACGATACGGTCCGGGTGATGGTCCGACATCAGGCGGCGGTAGGCCGTCCGGATGTCCGGGAACGCGGCATCATGGGCCACGCCGAGGATATGGTACGGATCGTCCCGGTCCGGACCGAGATGCGCGGCATGGATGCGGCGGAAGGTGATGCGGTCGAAGCCGAAGGCGTCCGAGACATTCCGGAGGTAGGCCAGCTCGGGCTCCGTCACGACGCCGTCTGCGCCGGCAATCTGGAACAGGCCGTCCAGCACGCCTTCCAGCAGGCAGGGCCGGTCATGGTAACGCTTGCCGATCCGGCGGGCATAGGCCTCGTAGCCGCGCACTGTCTGGCGCGCGAGCAGGAAGACCCGCCGCACATTGTCGGCCTCGTCAGGCGGCGCCCGGAAAACGCGGGCGAAGGCCATGATCTCGCTGTCACTGACCAGCCCGTCGGCAACCGCCATCTTGGCGCCGAGCCCCACCACGGCAGCCGTGAAGCCCACGTCATTGGCATCCGGCGCACACGCATCCCCCCCGGCGCTATCGATGTCGGGCTCAGGTCCGCTGTCGAAAAGGCGCCGGCCACTGTTCAGGAGGGTCGTCCAGAGGCTCATGGTCAGACCTTCTATAGCAGGTTGTCCGTGCGCTTGGACAGCGCCGACCTTTCAAGGACGCGTGACCGGAATGACTGCGCCGGGCGCAGCCGATTAAACCTTGTTCATCTTCAAGGCCATTCACTATTACGCGTCGTATATGGAAGGCACCGGAGACCGATCCGGGCAATTCAGACAAAAGGAAAAACCCATGAACAAGCTTCTTGCTGTCGCCGCCACGGCGATCCTGATTGCACTGCCAGCCGTTGCCGGAAATTGCGTATCGAAAGCCAACAAGGCTCAGTATACCGAAGGTCATCTGACCAAGGGCCCCTATCAGAAAGTCACCACCGACATCGTCGAAACCGCAGCCGCCGCCGGCAGCTTCACGACCTTACTGGCCGCTGCAGAAGCCGCAGGCCTGGTGGACGCGCTGAAAGGCGAAGGCCCATTGACCGTGTTCGCGCCGACCGATGCGGCCTTCGCGGCCCTGCCGGCCGGCACCGTTGAAACCTTGCTGAAGCCCGAAAACAAGGACCGGCTCGCGGCAATCCTGAAACTGCACGTGATCGCTGGCAAGAAAGTGAAATCGGCAGACCTCGCCGGCAAGATCCTGACCGCCGAAACGCTCAACGGCACGATCGCGATTGACGGCACGAACGGCGTGAAGATCAACGACGCCAACGTGATCACAGCCGACGTCAAGGCCTCGAACGGCATCATCCATGTCATCGACAAGGTGCTGCTGCCCGGTTCCTGAGCGACGCACCTGCTGGACGTCCGGCCCCGCCTGAATTCGCCGGGCGGGGCCATTCCGTTCAGGTTCCGCGCGCCGCCAGCAGGGCTTTCATGGACTGGATTTCGCCGCGCATCTTGCGCAGCAGCTTAATCATCTCCACCCTGTCCGTTTCCGCTTCCTCGAGCCCCTCCTCCACATGTTCGAGCTGGCCCTCGATCAACTCGTCGCGTGCGCGGATCTCTTCGATGGCATCAGTGACTTCGGCCGAAGCCGGCGCATCCTGCGTCCGTTCTTCAAGAGCCACTCCGAGATTCTCGATCTGCTCGCCGAGTGCAGCCTTCTGCTCTTGCGTCAGCGCCTCCACAATCAGCGCGATGAACAGGTTCAAGATTGCGAAGCTGCCCACGAAGATGAAGAGCAGAAAGAATATCCAGGCATAGGGATGGCCGTCATCGGTTACCGTGTCGAGCATGTCCGACCAGCCGTCCATGGTCATCAACTGGAATAGCGTCAGCGCGGCGTCCGGCAACGTGCCGAACATCTCGCGCACGTCGGCATTGACCGTGTTGCCATACAAGTTGGTCGCCATCACGGCGCCGACATAGATGACCAGCAGGATCACCGCGAGGATGGCGCCCATGCCGGGGATCGACTTCAGCAGCGCCTCGGTGATCCGTTTCATCATCGGGACGAAGCGCAGGAGCCGCAACACCCTCAGTACACGGAGCGCGCGCAGCACGGTGAATGCGGAGGCGCCGGGGATGAGCGAGACGCCGATCACCAGGAAGTCGAACACGTTCCAGCCTTCCCTGAAGAACTGGAACCGATAGACGTAAAGTTTCAGGGCGAGTTCGGCGACGAAGATCCAGGTGATCGCGGCGTCGAGGAATTCGAACAGTAACACCGCGCCAGGCGACAGGCTGGCGCGATAGGTCAGGATACCCAGGACCGCTGCGTTGAAGATGATCAGCGAGGTGATCGTTGTGGTCACCCAACCGCGCTCAAGAAAGGCTTCAACGGCGGAATTGCTCGTTTCGTAGTCCAGTGTCGCGCGCGCCATTCGGGCGTTTTCCTCTTTCAGGGCAAGGCTGCCCGACGAGGTGTGCCCTGAGCCGCCGCACCTGCCAACCCGGCATCTGGGGGCGCGCTATTCCGCCAGGGTCGTTGTGTCCGAAATAATCAGCCACCGCCCATCCATCTTGCGCAGGACCAGAGTATAGAGCCCCCCGGAACTGCTCTCTGCGGTCGTGACCTTCCAGCTGCCATGCGCAATCGCTGCGTCCTCCGACAGCAGGTCGATTTCATGATCCGATGTCGACAGCGCCCCCATCCCTTCCCGGCCGGGATAGCGCAGCTTGTAGCGCGCCAGTGTCGCCTCATACCCGCGCACGACATTCCCGCCGGACGCAAAGCGCAGCTCCCCGGACGGCCAGTAGCCATTCATGAAACCCTCGATGTCGCCTGCATTCCAGGACGCGTCCTGCGCCTGCAGCAGCGCCGTGATGGTCGCCGCCTCGGCAGCTTCCTGCTGCGGCAAGAGGGCGACCGGCGTGCTGGCACAGGCAGCGGCCAACAGGAGCACGGCGCCAGCCAGAAACGGACGGATCATTTGCGGGAACTCCTTGACTTCAGGCCGCCACATCAGGGAGGCGGGGAAGAGGCCGGCGCGCATGATGCGCCGGGCCATCAGTTCGGCGTCTTGGGCGCGTCGCCAAGGGTTTCGGGGCTGACATCGATCACGTCTGGCTCCGGCGCCCGCTGCGGCGGAGCCGGGGTGTAGGCAGGCACCTCTTCGACAGTCGCGGCCAGATTGTCTTCGTCAGAGGCCGGTGCAGGCCCGGCCGCAGGCTTCTTGCGGAAGCCGAAGAAGCCGCGCGGCTGATCGCCGTCGCCTGCGTCCCCGGCCGCGTCTTCCGGCTCGTCCCCGGCCTTCTCCGCCTGTCTGAGGCGGCGCTCCTCGGCGCGCGCGTTGCGCTCGGCGTGCCGGTCATAGCTCATGTTGTAGTATTCCCACGCCGTATGGGTCAGGGGCTTGGGCGTCAGTTCGAGGCCGTACATGCGCAGCCGCTCGACCACTTCGTCGCGCAGGTGCATGCCCGGGAAAGCATCCGCCTTGAAGCCGTGCGCCTTCATCCAGTCGCGGACATCCCAGCTGCGCACGCGCCCGATTTCGGCCGGCAGCGCCCCTTTGTGGACTTCCCAGAAATACAGGGCCGCAACGCCGTTGATGGCGGCGTCCATGGCGTCGTCCAGAACGTTACCCGGCGGGTTACCTTGCGCGAGCTGAGCCCGCAGGGAAAGCTTGCGCGCCTCGAGTTCCTGATAGGTGACGCCGATCACGGCGATGCCGTTTCGGTTGGCGTTGATCAGCGCGCGGTTGACACCGTCGAGCTGCGGATGACGGATCGGCAGGAGGACATCCGGTCCGATGACCGGATTGGCGGCGACCTGCGAAAGTTCGCTGACCATGCGCTGAAGATTTATCCGCATTTCGTGGCTGACGCCCTCGAGCGCAGACAGCCTGCCGGCGCGCGCGTCTTCGCGCATGCGCCAGAGATGCCAGGCGACCAGCGTCATCAGGGCGGTGAGGAGGCCGAGGCCGCCTGTCAGGAAGGTGTAGAATTGTGCTTCGCTCATTCTGAGGTCCCCCCACGGCCCGACCGTAGCAAGCAAGGTATGCGCCATTTCAGTGACGTTAATACCATTCTTAGCCGCCGAGTGCGCGCCCTGCAATCACCTGCAACTTATCAAGAAATTCACAGTCGCGGGCCTCCGGCGCCGTGATCAGCGCAAAATCGAGACAGAATTCAATCCCCTGGGGGGACGGTGTACGCACCGTTTCGTTCAGCGCCGCCGCCAGCCGGACAATCGCGCGGCGGGCGAGTGCGCTGTTCTGGTGCATGACTTCCAGAACGTTGGTGACCGTCACGGCCTCGGTTTCGGCGCGCCAGCAATCATAGTCCGTCACCATGGCCAGTGTCGCATAGGGCAGCTCCGCTTCCCGGGCGAGCCCGGCTTCCGGCATGTTGGTCATCCCGATCACGTCGCAGCCCCAGCTGCGGTAGAGCCGCGATTCCGCCAGCGAGGAGAATTGCGGGCCTTCCATCGCAAGATAGGTCCCGCCCCGGTGGACCTTGCCGCCGACCGCTGCGACCGCATCTGCCGCGAGGCCGGAGAGGCGCGCGCAGACCGGTTGCGCCATCGACACATGCGCCACCATGCCGGTGCCGAAAAAGGTTTTCTCCCGGGCAACCGTGCGATCAATGAACTGATCGACGGCGACGAAATCGCCGGGAGCACGCTGTTCCTGCAGCGAGCCGCAGGCTGAGATCGACAGCACGTCCGTGCAACCGGCCGCCTTCAGCGCCGCAATGTTGGCGCGGTAGGGCACATCCGTCGGCGTCAGCCGGTGCCCCTTCCCGTGACGCGGCAGGAAAACCAGTTCGACCTTGCCGATCCGCCCGCGCAGGAGCGTGTCCGAAGGCGCGCCCCAGGCGGTTTCGATCCGCTCCTCGCGCCGGTCTTCGAGCCCGTCGATCGCATAGAGGCCCGAGCCGCCGATGATGCCAAGTGTCCAGTGGGTCATTCTGTATCCGTCAGCCGCGCGAGTGTCTTCTCGACGGCATCGAGCAGCGGGGCAAGGTCCGTGTCGATAACTTTTCAGAGGGTGCCCGGATCGATCCGTTCCTGACCCCGTGCCAGATCTTCCTGCACAGCAACCAGATCAAGCAAAGACAGGCTTTGCGGGCTCAGGGCCGGCAGCAGGTCGATGACAGAGGTTGGCGTCGCCTCGCCCGGTGCCGGCAGAGCATGCCGGCCTTTGCCTTGAGCATTGCCACGACGCGTTTCCTGTCCATGCCCCCAAGGTCTTCCAAGTCGCGCCTGCCGCCAAGAACAAAAAACCATCCGCCGGGGGTGGCCCGGCGAATGGCTGTTTCAGTCTTCAGGCTTTCGGCCGGAGGCTAGTGCTCCACTTTCCGCCAGACCTGCTTGTAGGAGAACCACAGGAGGATCGTCAGGATGCCGAGATAGATCATCGTGGCGAGGCCCACTTCCTTGCGGGCCTGCAGTTTCGGATCCCCGGCCCAGGCCAGGAACTGCGAGACGTCGATGGCCATCTGGTCGATGGTTGCTTCCGTTCCGTCCGTGTACTCGACGCGGCCGTCGGTGAGCTGCGGGCCCATCGCCAGGAAACCGCCTGGCGGGGCATGGCGCGGATCGCCGAGATAGTTCGATTTCGTATCGCCCGCCATGAAGGGGTTGTAGTACTGACCGGCGGGCTGGATCAGGTAGGCGGGTCCGTGATGCGGCATGTATTCGCCGAGCTTCTCGAACTTCGCCATGTCGATGACGGTGGTGTAGACTGTCTCGCCATTCTCCTGCGTGATCCGGTCTTCGTACATCGCGAAGTCCGGATAGCCGGTCAGCAGGCTGTAAATGTAGGACGCGCCGCCGACGCGGGCCTTGGTGATGACCGACAGGTCTGGTGGCAGGGCGCCGCCATTTGCAGCGCGCGCGGCAGCATCATTCGGGAAGGGCGAGCGGAAACGGTCGGCAGCGGTTGCCGGACGCAGGTCGAACTCACCGGCATCGTTCGGGGTCGGGCTGATGATTTCGTTCTCGGCGGCCAGCGCCTTCACAAACGGATTGTCGTTCGGGTTCGGGAAGGCCGGATCGTAGAAGGGGCCCCCATCTTCACCGAGGTTGCGGTAGCTGAGCAGCTTCATCGAGTGGCAGCTCGAGCAGACCTGCTTGTAGACCTGGTATCCGCGCTGGAGGGATGCCTTGTCATACGAGCCGGTCACGCCTTCGAACGGCCAGCCGTCTTCAGGAGCATGCGCGTGCTTGGCGCCGCCGGCAGCGTATGCGAGGCCCGCAAAGGCGAGGCCTGCGAGGCTGATGGCGAAGATGCGGAAGGTTTTCATCGTTTCTCTCATCACCTGGCTCATTCAGCCGGGACGGCAGTGCCGGACTTCGGGCGGCGGGCCTTCAGCACGGATTTGTGGATCGACTCCGGCAGCGGCTTGGTTTTCTCGCTAAGGCCGATGAAGAACAGCAGCACGAAATAGCCGAAGTAGAGGAAGGTCAGGATCAGCGACAGGTGCCGGAACTGGAAGGCCGGCGCAGGCACCGCTTCCAGGCTCGCCTTGGCCGCCACCGGAAGGGTCGCGATGAAGGCTTCTGCCGCCGCGTAGGCTTCATCGCCGCCCCGGTAGGTCGAGGACGCTGCGGCGCCGCCTGCATCGGTGTAGCTGACGACGAGGCTGGCTTCGCCCTGAAGCGCCGGGATTACCGGATCATCCGGGTTGGCCGCGCCGCACCAGCCGAGCAGCAGGCAGACGAACACGAAGCCGAGGAAGAACTGACGGGCCACCGGGCGGTAGCGCATCGACTTGACCTTTGACGTATCGAGCCACGGCACCACGAACAGAATGGCGATGGCGGCGAACATGAAGATCACGCCGAGCAGTTTGGCATCAATCGGGCCGAGGTCGAAGGTGATGGCGCGCAGGATCGCGTAGAAAGGCAGCATGTACCATTCGGGAACGATGTGCGACGGCGTCACCAGGGGGTTGGCCTCGATATAGTTGTCGGCATGGCCGAGCACGGTCGGGGCGTAGAACACAAACACCGCGAACATGATCAGGAAGATCGCGATCGCGAAGCCATCCTTGACCGTGTAGTACGGGTGGAACGGCACGGTGTCCTTCTCGATGTCCTGCACTTCAACCCCGGTCGGGTTGTTGTTGCCCGGAACGTGCAGGGCCCAGATGTGAAGGATCACCACGGCGGCGATCATGAAGGGCAGCAGATAGTGCAGCGAGAAGAAGCGCTGGAGGGTCTGGTTGCCGATCGACGGGCCGCCGAGGATCCAGGTCTGCAGGCTTTCGCCGACCAGCGGGATCGCCCCGAACAGGCCGGTGATCACATTCGCGCCGTGATACGACATCTGGCCCCAGGGCAGCATGTAGCCGAGGAACGCGGTCGCCATCATCAGCAGGTAGATGATGCAGCCCAGGATCCAGAGCACTTCGCGCGGAGCCTTGTATGATCCGTAGTAGAGGCCGCGGAACATGTGGATGTAGACGGCGATGAAGAACATCGAGGCGCCGTTGGCGTGGATATAGCGCAGGAGCCAGCCGAACGGCACATCGCGCATGATGCGCTCCACCGAGGCGAAGGCGCCGTCGACGCTCGCTTCATAGTGCATCGCGAGGATGACGCCCGTGATGATCTGGATCATCAGGCAGACTGCGAGGATGCCGCCGAAGACATACCAGTAGTTCAGGTTCCTCGGCGTCGGGAAGGAGACCACCGTATCGTTGGCGAACCGGATGATCGGCAAGCGCTTGTCGAGCCAGCGCTCGAAGGCCGAGTTCGGTGTGTAGGAGGATTCATGTCCGCTCATCTAAAGGTGCCTTCTCAGAGGGAAATGTTGACGACTGAGTCAGAGACCCAGCGATAATTGGGGACAGGCAGGTTCGCCGGCGCAGGGCCTTTGCGGATCCGTCCGGACGTATCATAGTGCGAGCCGTGGCAGGGGCAGTACCAGCCGCCGAAGTCGCCGGTATTGCCCTGGGACGGGCCGACCGGGACGCAGCCGAGGTGGGTGCATGCGCCGGAGGTGACGAGAATCGTCTTGTTGAACGTGCCGTCCGCCTTGGCCCGCAGGCGTGCGGCGTCGGTTTCCGGGTCCGGAAGCGCGGCGATGTTCACCGTTTCCGCTGCCGAAATCTCGGCGTCCGTACGGTGGCGGATAAAGAACGGCTTGCCACCGATCAGGACGCGGATCTCGCCGCCCAGCGGGACTTTCGATACATCGACGTCGAGCGACGAGGCGGCCCTGGTGTCGGCAGCGGGGCTCCACTGATCGACAGCGGCCCAGGCAAACATGCCCACCCCGCCCAGCGCCACGGCGCCCGTCGCGACGTGAATGAAATTGCGGCGGTCGTCATCGACCGTCTCGGTATTCGAATGTGTGGTCTCAGCGGTCACGCGGAACTCCGTTCCATGGTGCAAGGCGGATATCGCCCGTCTTTACTAGAGGTGTCTTCCCGGCACATTGCGGCAAGTGGGCGCGGGCGCGGCAATTCTGCGCACGCAGCATTCCTCAGCGCTACTCTAAGCGCGTTAGCGCGCCCCGGCAAATGTGACAACAGGCCTCTTGCGAGACCCGCGCCCGCCGGTCCAGTGTCCTGCCATGACAAAGACAGAGAATAATCCCCTCGTCCCGGAATGGAAAGACCGTTCCAGCACCTGGTTCAAAGCCTTGCAGGCGGATATCTGCACCCGGTTCGAAGCGCTCGAGGAGGCTGCCGGCCCGCCGCTCTACAAGGGGCCGGCGGTGCGATTCGAAATGACCGAATGGTCGCGCGGCGATAGCAAGGAAGACTTGGGCGGCGGCCGCATGGGCCTGATGCGGGGCCGGGTGTTCGAAAAGGTCGGCGTACATTTCTCGATGGTGCACGGGACATTTTCCGAGGCCTTCGCGGCGCAGATCCCCGGCGCCGACAAATCCGACGGCAGATTCTGGGCGAGCGGCGTCTCGCTGATTGCCCATCCGCGCAATCCGCGCGTGCCGGCGGCCCACATGAACACACGCATGCTGGTGACCAGCGAAGTCTGGTTCGGCGGCGGCGGCGACCTCAACCCCCTGCTCGGCTACCAGCGCAACCAGGACTACCCGGACACGGTGGACTTCCATGCTGCCATGAAAGCCGCCTGCGACACCCATGACGGCGTCGATTACCCCCACCTCAAGGACTATTGCGACACCTACTTCCACCTGCCGCATCGCAATGAACCGCGCGGCACCGGGGGCATCTTCTATGACCGGTTCAATTCCGGGGACTGGGAGGAGGATTTCGCCTTCACGCAGGAAGTCGGCCGTCAGTTTGCGGGGATCTATCCGGCCCTGGTCGGCCGCCGTATGAACGAGCCCTGGAGCGCGGCCGAGCGCGAGCAGCAACTCATCCAGCGCGGACGCTATGTGGAATACAACCTTCTGTACGACCGGGGCACGACCTTCGGCCTGAAGACGGGCGGCAATGTCGAAAGCATCCTCTCGAGCATGCCGCCTGTGGTGAAATGGCCGTAAACATCCGTCCATAAACCGTCCATACGTGCGTGTGGAAAGTCCATAAGTTTCAGCGCCCCCTGGGCGATGAACTTTCGCGCAGCCAGACGGCATATTTCTGCTCTTCCCACTCGCCGCCGGCGAGGAGGAGGACGCACGCAATCACGTCTTCATCGGTCGCATCGAGGGACCAGCCATTCGCGTTCAGAAAAAGTTCGGAGAGGATGAATCCGGTCCGTTTGTTGCCGTCTACAAAGGGATGGTTCTTGACCACCCCTGCCGCACAGAGCGCAGCAAGGTCGAAAATGTCCTCGACCCCGTAGGCAAAGGCGTTGAGGGGCCGGGTCAGCGCGCTTTCGAGCAAGCCCGCGTCGCCCACACCGGCAGCGCCGCCATGCTCCGCAATCTGGTCTTCATGAACTTCGTAAACCAGCCACTCCGGCAGCCACTTAGGCCGGGTCATCGGGCCAGAACCCTGAGGGCCTTCCTGCGGCGCTTCATGACGTCGGCCGCCATCTCGCGCAGCTTTTCGCCCTCTTCGTCGCTGACGGAGACCATTATTCCATGGGCCGTGCGGGCAAAGGACACGGCGTCGCCTTCGGAGGCGCCGAGCATGCCGAGCACATCCTTCGGCAACACAACCCCAAGCGAGTTGCCGACCTTGCGGATTTTCAGGCGGGTCATGCGCGAGCTCCTGTAGCTACGCGCGTTATAACATCAGCGGGCGTCCGGGGGAAGACAAGCGGCCTGCCCGCTGCCCAACGCCTGCTCAGCCGCGCGCCCCCGCGGCCAACTCCCGCAAGGACCGCTTTGATCCGGCAAGCCGGACGGCATATCCTGCGCGGCATGGGGACGACGTCGCGATCTTTCGACTGGCCGGGCGCTGCGCTGGTGGCGGCCGCGACAATTGGTGCGCTGGGGCTGGCCGCGGTGTTGAGTCCCGGCTCGGACGACCCCTGTTATGCGGCGTTGCGCAAGGCGCCGCTGAACCCGCCGGACATTGCCTTCGCACTGATCTGGCCGGCACTCTTCGCGTTGATGCTGGCCGGTGCACTGATGGTCCTGCACACGGCCGGCAGCTTCAAGCGGGCGAGCGCCGAGATGGGCCTCTACTTCACCATGCTGGCGGCAAATGTAAGCTGGAGCCTGTTCTTCTTCGGCTTCCGTGACCCGGCGATCGCGCTTGGCGTGCTCATCGCGCTTTGGCTCCTGATCGCGGCAATGTTGCTGCGCTTTGCGGTCCATTCCCCGCGCGCGGCGCTGTTGCAGGTGCCCTACCTGCTATGGGTGACCTTTGCGGCCTATCTCAACTTCCATGTCTGGGCGTTCAACCCGGCGCCTTGAGCCGCGCCGTGAGCGCATTGCGGCTGAGCGTAAAGCCGGAGGCGATCCAGTCTTCTTCCAGGGCGCCAAGCGCCTTGCCGATGTCCGGCCCGGTGAGCCCGGCAGCAAGCGCGTCGCTGCCGCCGACCGGAAATTTGGGGCGCGTCCAGGCAGCGGCGCGCGCGGCCAGTCCGGCGAGGTCTCCGCCCGCACCGGACGCCGCCTCGATCACCGCGCGGTCGAGCACGGCCGGCGCGCCAAACCGGTAGAAGGTTTCGGCTGTCGCCTGCGCCCCCGCGCCGAGCACATGCAGCAGGGCCGGATCCGCCCAGGCGGCGAGGCGGAGGGATTCCTCGTTCGAGAACTTCAGCCGCGCCGCAAGATCGCCCGCCTCGCGCAGGCGGCGCGGGATCAGCGCCATCAGGCGGCGCAGCGGATCGGGCGAAAGGCCGGCATCCGCTTCTGCCGCAACAAGTCCCGGCAGCAGGGCGGGACTGGCGCCCGGCAGCGCCGCCTCGAGCACGCCCGCGTCTTCCATGGCCAGCATCGCGGCGGCGGGGTCCGGCGCGGCAAGCGTGCGTTTCAGTTCTTTCCAGATCCGCTCCGCCGCGATCCTTGCGAGCCCGGCGCGGTGACGGGTGCAGGCCGCCTGGCCCTCGGCATCGATGCCCGCACCATACCAGGCATTGAAGCGGTAGAAGCGCAGGATGCGGAGATAGTCCTCGCGCAGCCGCTGGTCGGCGTCGCCGATGAAAATGACACGCCCCGAGAGGGCGTCGGCGATGGAATGCCCGATCACCTCGAACAGCGTGCCGTCAGCGCCGGCATAGATCGCATTGAGGCGGAAATCACGGCGGGCCGCGTCTTCTGCCCAATCCTCGGTAAAGGCAACCACGGCGCGGCGGCCATCGGTTTCGACATCCCGGCGTAGCGTCGTGATCTCCACCGGCCGGCTTTCGTACACGGCGGTGATGGTGCCGTGCTCGAGGCCCGTCGGCACGGCCCGGATCCCGGCAGCCTCAAGCGCGGCAATGACTTCAGGGGGGGTCAGCTGGGTTGCAATGTCAAAGTCGTCGGACGCAACCCCGCGGAACGCGTTGCGGACGCAGCCGCCGACAAAGCGTGCGCTGCCGCCCCGCGCAGCCTCGAGGGCGCGGATGACCGCGAGGGGGGCCGGCGCCGTGAGCCAGCCGGCTTTCAGCTTGTCAGCTGGGCGCATCGCTCGGCGGTGCCTCCAGGCGCGGACGCGGAATGCCGACATCCTGCGGCCTATGCTCGCAAGGATAGGAGCGGGCCGGCGTTAAGACACCGTTCTCGAAGCGCTCCGGCTGGATGCACATGCCCCGGTCGCGCGGCTCGAGCGCGATCATCACGAACCAGGCGATGGTGGCGAGCATGAGGCCGATGGCGAACAGCAGCTGTACGGGCCATTTGCGCTTCCCGGCGTCGACCGCCGAGCGCGTGGCGAGGAGGTAGAGGCCGAACACGAGGAAGGGCAGCGAGAAGATGAAGAGTTCGAAGAGCAGGCGTCCAGCCACGTGCGCGCAATCCTGTTCTGGTTCCGGGGTCAAACCGGATCAACCCCCTGCCCTACATAGGGGCGCATGGAGGCTTCAGAAACCCCGGAAGCGCTGAGTGTTCAATCGCTTTCGTAAAGCGTCTGGTACAGGCGGCGGATGATGCCGGCGGTGACCCCCCAGATCCGGTACCCGTTATGGGGCATCTCGTAGTAACGCCGGTTCTTGCCCTTGTAGAAGGTCTCGGCGGCGGTGTAGTTGGCCGTGTTCATCAGGAACTCAAGCGGGGTTTCGAACACGGCAGCCACTTCCCCCGGTTCCGGCACGGCAACGAAATCGTGCGGCAGGAGGCCGACGACCGGGGTGATGCGGTAACGCGTGCCGGTGATGTAGGCTGCGCCCTTGCCGAGCACATCGACGTCCTTCGGGGCGATGCCGACTTCCTCATGCGCCTCGCGCAGGGCGGCGGCGACCTCGTCAAGGTCCAGCGGATCGACCTTGCCGCCCGGCAGCGCGACCTGTCCGGCATGGTCGGCCATCGTTGTGGGACGGAGCGTGAGCAGCGCGGTCGCGCCTTCGCGGCGCGGGATGACACCGAACAGGACGGCGGCGGGGCGGATGATGGCGACTTCGTCCGGCGTCAGGAAATCCATGTCGCCGCTCTCGATCAGGCGGCCGTCGCCGAGCGGCGGGTCGAGGCGATCGCGCACGCGGTCAATGAAATCGTCGAGGCTGGAATAGGCCATGGATCCGCCTCAGGCCGCCGGGCCGAGGGGAAAGAAGAGGCCCTGGCTCCAGACACCGAGACGGTTCGTACCGTCCGGGGCGGGCACGGCCATGTCCACGAGGTCGTAGAAGGCGGGACGCGTCAGCTTCGCGTCGAGCCGGCCGCGCACGAGGACGTAGGGGGCCGGTTCGCCGGTGGTTGAATCGGTTTCGACCCGGATCGGCGCATCCGGTCCGGCGGCGGTTTCATAGCCCAGATTGGTGCGGAAGATCAGCGCCTGGTCCGGACCGGGTTCGCCCGCCCGCTCGAGATCGACGGCAAGGAACGGCGCGTCCGCGACGTGCACGATGACCTTCTCGTAGGGCGTGACGAGGTAAGTGACGCCGTCTGCGTCCTTGCGCAGGATGCGGGAGAACAGCAGCACAAGACGTTCGCGGGTGATGCGGCCGCCTTCGTGCCACCAGCTGCCATCGGCGCGGATTTCCATGGCGATATCGGTGCACTGTTCCGGATTCCATAGGTGAACCGGCGGCAGCGGTCCGGCGAACTTGCCTTCCGGCAGGATGGCCTTAAGCGTGTCTTCGAGGCCAAAACTGCTGCCGGGGCTGGATGTCACATCTTTCTCCGCCAAAATCACGCCTTACAAATAGGCTTGTAACGCGTTGACGTGAAGCCGGAGAACCGAGGCGAAATGGCCGATACAACACTGAGT
>Ga0163144_10001987_pt1 | contig 47800 bp, 42 predicted proteins | sample OliLak19BULKMAT1_FD_123175 | JGI IMG/M metagenome (GOLD analysis project Ga0163144, IMG submission 123175) | Freshwater microbial mat bacterial communities from Lake Vanda, McMurdo Dry Valleys, Antarctica - Oligotrophic Lake LV.19.BULKMAT1 | ecosystem: Environmental > Aquatic > Freshwater >... | reverse complement strand
CCGCCGGGCCGGGGGCCGGCGACGTGCTGGTCACCGGGGCCACGGGGGGGGTCGGCAGCGTTGCGGTGGCCCTGCTGGCGCGACTCGGGCACCGGGTTGTGGCCGCCACGGGCAAGGCCGACGGGACTGACTACCTGAAGGCGTTGGGCGCGGCCGAAGTCATCGACCGCGCATCGCTGTCGGCGCCTGGCAAGCCACTGCAGAAGGAGCGCTGGGCAGCGGTGATCGACGCGGTCGGCAGCCACACCTTGGTCAACGCACTGGCGCAGACGCGCTACGGCGGCGTGGTGGCCGCGTGTGGCCTGGCCCAAGGCGCAGACCTGCCAGGGACGGTGATGCCTTTCATCCTGCGCGGCGTCACACTGGCCGGCGTCGACAGCGTGATGGCGCCGCTGGCACTGCGCGAGCAGGCCTGGCGACGCCTGGCGCACGATCTCGACACCGCCTTGCTAGAGCGCATCACACACGAGATCAGCCTCGACGCCGCGGTGGCGCAGGCGCACGAATTGATGGCGGGCCGCGTTCGCGGCCGGATCGTCGTGCGTATTTGTTGACCCGACCCCCACTGCCGGAGTGCCTGCCATGAACTATGCCGACTTCCACCGCCGCTCGCTCGACGACCGCGACGCCTTCTGGGCCGAGCAGGCCCAACTGATCGACTGGCAGACCCCGTTCAATCAAGTCTGCGACAACAGCAAGCCGCCGTTCTCGCACTGGTTCGTCGGCGGCACCACCAACCTGTGCCACAACGCCGTCGACCGCCACGCGGCGACGCACCCCGAGCGCAACGCCCTGATCTGGGTCTCGACCGAGGTCGACAAGGAAGTCGTCTACACCTTTGCGCAGCTGCAGGCCGAGGTCGAGCGCATGGCGGCAAGCCTGCTGGCGTTGAACGTCAAGCAGGGCGACCGGGTGTTGATCTATATGCCGATGATTCCGGAGGCGGCGTTCGCGATGCTGGCCTGCACGCGCATCGGTGCGTTGCACTCGGTCGTGTTCGGCGGTTTTGCCAGTGTCAGCCTGGCGAGCCGCATCGACGACGCCGAGCCGACCGTCATCGTCAGCGCTGACGCCGGCAGCCGCGGTGGCAAGGTGGTGCCTTACAAGGGCCTGCTCGACGAGGCGATCCGCCTGGCCGCGCACAAGCCAGCCAAGGTGCTCATGGTCGATCGCGGCCTGGCTCCGATGGGCATGACGGCCGGCCGCGATGTGGACTACGCCGCGCTGCGCGAACAGCACATCGACGCCCGGGTGCCTTGCGCCTGGCTGGATGCCACGCATCCGAGCTACACGCTCTATACCAGCGGCACCACGGGCAAGCCCAAGGGGGTGCAGCGAGACACCGGCGGCTATGCCGTGGCGCTGGCCGCGAGCATGAAGCACATCTACTTGGGCCAGGCCGGCGAGACCTACTTCTCGACCAGCGACATCGGCTGGGTCGTCGGCCACAGTTACATCGTCTACGGCCCGCTGATCGCCGGCATGGCCACCATCCTGTACGAGGGGATGCCGACGCGGCCGGATGCGGCGGTCTGGTGGAGCCTGGTGGAGAAGTACAAGGTCACGGCGATGTTCAGCGCACCCACAGCGGTGCGGGTGCTGAAGAAGCACGATCCCGACGCGCTGAAGAAGCACGACCTGAGTTCGCTGCGCGCGCTCTTCCTGGCCGGCGAGCCGCTCGACGAACCGACCGGCCGCTGGATCGCCGAGGCCCTGGGCAAGCCGATCATCGACAACTACTGGCAGACCGAAACCGGCTGGCCGATCCTGGGCCTGTGCAACGGCGTCGAAAAGGCGATCAGCAAGTTCGGCTCGCCCGGCAAGGCGGTCTATGGTTACGACGTCAAACTGCTTGACGAGAGCACCGGCGAAGAGCTCACCGGCGCTGGCCAGAAAGGCGTGGTGGTGATCGAAGGGCCGCTGCCGCCCGGATGCATGCAGACCGTTTGGCGCGACGACAGCCGCTTCGTCAAGACCTACTGGAACAGCATTCCCGGCCGGCAGGTCTACAACACCTTTGACTGGGGCATCCGTGACGAGGACGGTTATTTCTTCATCCTCGGCCGTACCGACGACGTCATCAACGTCGCCGGGCACCGCCTGGGCACGCGCGAGATCGAGGAGAGCCTGTCCAGCCATGCCAACGTGGCCGAGGTGGCAGTGGTCGGCGTGGCCGATCAACTCAAGGGCCAGGTGGCGATGGCCTTCGTGGTGCTGAAGGATCCTACGCTCGCCGCAACCGATGCCGGCATGCTCGGGCTCGAGGGCGACATGATGAAGGTCGTTGCCGACCAGCTCGGCGCCCTGGCCCGGCCAGCGCGGGTGCGCTTCGTCGGCGCGCTGCCCAAGACGCGCTCAGGCAAGCTGCTGCGCCGCGCCATCCAGGCGGTGTGCGAGGGCCGTGACGCCGGTGACCTGACCACCATCGAGGACCCGACGGCGCTGCAGCAGATCAAGGATCTGGTGTCGCGCTGACGGCCGCTCTGTCTTCATCCGCGGCGCTGCCTGAGCACTTCGTCGCATCGATACCCTTGGGGGCGATCAGGTGGCGCGCACAATCCGCACCTCAAGGAGGATTAGGTGCCGATTCAGCGAAGACTGCTCGTGGCCCTGCTGACGGGGCTGGCCGGAAGTGTCGCGGCGGCCAGTCCCGCACTGCCAGGCCCGGCCTTTCCAAATTACCGCAGCCCGGCTGAGGTTCAAGCGACCTGCGACGCCGGCCTCGCCGGCGCCAGGCAGCAGTTGAAGCAGTTCGAGCGCATGCCGGGTGGAGCAGGGTGGTTGGTTGCATACGACCGCTTGAACGCCTACATCGAAGACGCGTCCGGGCCGATCTATGTCCTGACCACCGTGCACCCAGACAAGGCCATTCGTGATGCCACCGAGGCCTGCGAATTGCGCTGGCAGGACTTCAGCTCGACCCTGGGGCAGAACGAAAAGTTGTATTCGGCGGCCCTGAAGGCACGCCCGCGCGATGCCATCGACCGGGAATTCCTCAAGACGACGCTCGAGGCCTTCGAGGACGCCGGCGTCAGCTTGCCTACGGCCAAAAGGCAGCGCGCCAAGGAGCTGCGCGACCGTATCGCCGCGGTGGCCCAGGTGTTCGAGAAGAACATCCGTGATGACAATCTACTGCTGGCCTTCACGGCTGCTGAACTGGCGGGGGTGCCAGAGTCACTGTGGAGAACGGCCAAGCAGGACGCGCTGGGCCGCTACCTGATTCCGGTCGACGATGCCACCAATGGGCCGGTGATGCAGAACGCGGTCGACCCCGCAACCCGCGAGCGCTACTGGCGTGCGGAGCTGACCAAGGGCGGCCAAGGCAACCTGGTGCTGTTGGCAGAAATCAGCCAGTTGCGCCGGGAACTGGCCCAGCTGTTCGGGGCGGTGAGCTATGCCGACTTCAATCTGCGCCGGCGCATGGCCCAGAACGCAGGCAACGCGACCCGCTTCCTGGCACAGGTCGGGCAAGCAGTTGCCGCGCGTGAACAGCGCGAGGTCGATGAGTTGCGTCTTGCCAAGGCGCAAGCGCTGGGCCAACCGGAGGCCGCGGTCACGCTAGAGCGTTGGGACACTGCCTTCTATGCTGAAGGCGTGCGCCGTGCGCGCTATGCCGTCGATCAGGAGGCGTTCCGCGTTCACTTCCCGGTGCAGCAGACCCTGGCGATGGCCATGCGCATGGTCGAGGCCTTGCTGGGCGTGAAGTACTCGCGCGTCGAGGGCGTCGCGCTCTGGCACCCCGAGGCGCAGGCGTATGTCGTCAGTGACGCCGCGTCAGGCAAACGTTTAGCCTCATTGCTGGTCGACCTCTACCCGCGTGAAGGCAAGAGCAGTGGCGCCTTTGTTTGGAGTTTTCGCAACGGATCGACGCTCAGCGGTCGCTTGCCGCAGGCGGTATTGGTCACCAATCTCGATCGCCGCGGCCTGACGCTCGAAGACGTGGGCGAGACCTTGCTGCACGAATTCGGCCATGCCGTGCACAGCAACCTCTCGGCCACACGCTACGCTTCGCAAGGTGGCACCAACGTGCTGGGCGACTTTGTCGAGGCGCCCTCTCAGATGCTGGAAGACTGGGTCTACCAGCGCGACGTGCTCGACCTCATGGCGCAGGTCTGCCCGCTATGCAAGCCGGTGCCAGACCAACTGCTCAGCCAGGCCAAGGCTGCCAAGCAGTTCGGCAAAGGCCTGCGGTATGGCCGCCAGGTGTTGTTCGCCGCCTTCGACCTGGGCCTCCACGATGTCCAAGCAAGGGACCCCATGGCGCTATGGGCCCGCATGGAAGCTGCGACCCCGCTCGGCCACGTTTCGGGCACGATCTTTCCAGCGGGCTTCGGCCACGTTGTGGGCGGTTACGGTGCCGGCTACTACGGTTACCTGTGGAGCGAGGTGGTGGCTGCCGACTTGCGCACTGCCTTCAACGGCAAACGCCTGGACCCCGCGGTCGGCGCCCGGTACCGCGCCACCGTGCTGTCGCAAGGGGGGCAGCGACCGCCGCAAACGTTGTTGCGGAATTTTCTCGGGCGCGAGACGGATGCCAAGGCCTTTTTCGAGGAACTCGAGCGCTGAGCCGCTACAGCACCTCAGACGCGAAGTCGGCCAGGCGCGAACGCTCGCCACGCGCCAGCGTCACGTGGCCGCCATGCGGCCAGCCCTTGAAGCGGTCGACGGCATAGGTCAGGCCCGAGCTGCCTTCGGTCAGGTAGGGCGTGTCGATCTGGGCCAGGTTGCCCAGGCAGACGATCTTGGTGCCCGGACCGGCACGGGTGATCAGGGTCTTCATCTGCTTGGGCGTCAGGTTCTGCGCCTCGTCGATGATCAGGTACTTGTTCAGGAAGGTGCGCCCGCGCATGAAGTTCAGGCTCTTGATCTTGATCTTGCTGCGCACCAGGTCGTTGGTGGCCGCACGGCCCCACTCGCCGGCGCCGGAGTCGCTGCGCGACAGGACTTCGAGGTTGTCGTCGAGCGCGCCCATCCACGGGCCCATCTTCTCTTCTTCGGTGCCGGGCAGGAAGCCGATGTCTTCGCCCACCGGCACGGTGACGCGGGTGACGATGATCTCGCTGTAGCGCCGGTCGTCCATCACCTGGGCCAGGCCGGCGGCCAGGGTCATCAAGGTCTTGCCAGTGCCCGCCGTGCCGGTCAGCGTGATGAAATCGCACTCCGGGTCCATCAGCAGGTTGAGCGCAAAGTTCTGCTCGCGATTGCGCGCGGTCACGCCCCAAACCGCGTTCTTCTGGTGGGTGTACTCCTTGAGCGTCTTCAGCACCGCGGTCTTGCCGGTGATCTCGGTGACGCGGGCGTACAGGGGTGCGGCGCCGGGTGTCTCGAGGTAGACGAACTGGTTGACCATCAGCAGGGGCACCATCGGCCCGGCGATGCGGTAGTAGGTCAGGCCGCCCTGCTGCCAGCTCTCCATGGTCTTGCCGTGGCGATCCCAGAAGTCGGCAGGCAGGGCCAGCACGCCGGTGTAGAGCAGGTCGCCGTCTTCGAGCGTCTTGTCGTTGAAGTAGTCCTCGGCGGCCAGGCCCAGCGCACGCGCCTTGATGCGCATGTTGATGTCCTTGGACACCAGCACCACATCGCGGGCGGGCAGCTGCTCGCGCAGGCTCATCACCACGCCCAGGATCTGGTTGTCGGCCTTGCCCTGGGGCAGGCCGGCGGGCAGCTTGACGTCGAGCAGGGTGGTCTGGAAGTACAGCTTGCCAGCGGCTTCGCGGTGGCCGGACTTGGCCAGCGGGATGCCTTCCTTGGGGTCACGCAGGCCGTCGGCGGCCAGCACGTCGAGGTCGCGGCTGACCTGGCGCACGTTGCGCGAGACCTCGCTCATGCCCTTCTTGTGGCCGTCGAGCTCCTCGAGCGTGATCATCGGCAGGTAGATGTCGTGCTCGTCGAAGCGGAACAGGCAGGACGGGTCGTGCATCAGCACATTGGTGTCGAGCACGAACAGCTTGGCCGGGCCGCTGCCGCGCGGCTTGCGCGGGCGCACCTGGGCTACCGGGGCGCGCAGCGGCGCACTGGGTCGCGGCAGCGGCAAGGGCGGGGCCGCGACGTGGGTTGCTTCGCTGTCGAACAGGTCCAACGCGGCCGGGGCCGGCTCATTGCGCGTCGCGGCTTTGGCGGATCGGGGGGTGCCTCGGGCGACCGCCTGGGCTTGGAAGTCGTCAGGGGCGAGGAGGGCGGCCTTGCGTGAGGGGGGCTTGGGCAGGGGCATTGCGGTGGTGGGGCCTGATGGCTGTCGGTCAAAAACAAAAAAGCCGCACAGTCGGCTGTGCGGCTTTCATCGGTGGCGCGTCGTGTCTCGCTTCACGGGCATGGCTGGATTATGCGGGTCGGCGGGGTTCTCACCGGACGCTGTCAGCGGCATGCAACATCGCCTTCTGCAAGAGCCGGGTGCAACTCAAGCTGCTTTCTTCAGCAGCTTGAGCGCCTTCAGCACCTCGTCCACATGACCGGCCACCTTGATGCCGCGCCACTCGGCGCGCAGGACGCCCTCCGCGTCGATCAGGAAGGTGCTGCGCTCGATGCCCTTGACCTTTTTGCCGTACATGATCTTGTTCTTGACCACCCCGAACATGTGACAGAGCTTCTCTTCGGTGTCTGCGATCAGTTCGAACGGCAACTCGAGGTTGGTCTTGAACTTCTCGTGCGAGGCCATGTTGTCGCGCGAAACCCCCAGCACCAATGCGCCTGCCTTGACGAAGTCCTTGTGACGATCGCGGAACTGCATCGCCTCGGTGGTGCAACCGGGGGTGTTGTCTTTCGGATAGAAATATAGCACCACCGCCTGGCGGTGGAATGTTTCGGGGGAGATCTTCACGCCGCTGGTAGCGACCGCTTCAAATTCCGGCAGGGCTTTGTTGAGTGCTGGCGTCATAGGGGCGTCGGGTTGCGGTGGCGGCCTTGAACAAAGGACGCAGCCCGCGATTATACGGGCCCCTGGCACGCTGCTTGCCCTCAGCCGGGGCGCGGTACCAGGACTGCTGCGACGACCGAGCGACCTTCGCTGGCCAGCACGTTGTAGGTGCGGCAGGCCGCCCCGGTGTCCATGGTCTCGAGGCCGATGCGGGCCTCGATCAGGCCTCGGTACAGGCCCGCCGGCACGAACTGCAGGCGCGCGCCGCTGCCGAAGATCACCAACTCGGGGCTCAGGGCTTGCACCGCCGCAAAGTGCTCTGGGGTCAGTTCGGCCAGGCTGGCCAGAAACCAGGGTCTGGGCTCGCCGCGCCAAGGCACCAGCACGCTCTGCTCCCAGCGCACACCGTTGATCCAAAGCGCGCCCGGTTCGTGGCGCGAGATGGTGTTGGTACCGGGCAGGCTCTCGGGCTGGAATTTCATGCGTGGATAATTCTACGTTCCCGTTTGCAGCGAGTCCGCGCATTGAGACCCATCACCAAATCCGCCAAGTTGGCCGGCGTGGCCTACGACATCCGCGGGCCCGTCCTCGACAAGGCGCGGCAGATGGAGGAGGAAGGCCACAAGATCATCAAGCTCAACATCGGCAACGTCGCCGCGTTCGGCCTGGAGCCGCCCGACGAGATCGTGCAGGACATGATCCGCAACCTGCCCCATGCTGCGGGGTACACCGAGAGCAAGGGACTGTTTGCGCCGCGCAAGGCCGTGGTGCACTACACCCAGGAAAAGCATGTCCACGGCGTCACGGTCGACGATGTCTATCTGGGCAACGGGGCCTCGGAGCTGATTCAGATGAGCGTGGCCGCTCTGCTCAACGACGGCGACGAGATGCTGATTCCGACGCCGGACTTTCCGCTCTACACCGCGGTAGTGGGCTTGAGCGGCGGCGTGCCGGTGCACTACATCTGCGACGAGCAAGCCGGTTGGATGCCCGATGTGGCCGACATCCGCAAGAAGATCACACCACGCACCCGCGGCATCATCGTCTGCAACCCGAACAACCCGACCGGCGCGCTGTATCCCGATGCGGTGCTACTCGAGATCATCGAGTTGGCCCGCCAGCACCAGCTGGTGGTGTTCGCCGACGAGATCTACGACAAGACCTTGTACGACGGGGCGACCCACACCAGCATGGCCAGCATGGCCGGCGATGTGCTGTTCGTCACCTTCAATGGCCTGAGCAAGAACTACCGCGCTTGCGGCTACCGCGCCGGCTGGATGGTGGTGTCGGGCGAGAAACGCCACGCCAAGGACTACATCGAAGGCCTGAACATGCTGGCCAGCCTGCGCCTTTGCTCCAACACGCCGGGGCAACTGGCGATCCAGACCGCGCTGGGGGGCTACCAGAGCATTCGCGACCTGGTGGCACCAACCGGGCGTTTGTGCCGACAGCGCGACCTGGCCTACGAATTGCTCAGCCGCATTCCGGGCGTCAGCGTCGTCAAGCCCAAGGCGGCGCTGTACATGTTTCCGCGCCTGGACCCCAAGGTCTACCCGATCGCGGACGATCAGCAGTTCGCCTATGAGTTGCTGGCCGAAGAGAAGGTGCTGGTGGTGCAGGGCACAGGCTTCAACTGGATCGCCCATGATCACTTCCGCGTCGTCTTCCTGCCCAATGTCGACGACCTGACCGAGGCCATCGGCCGAATCGAACGATTCCTGTCCCACTACCGAAAGCGTCACGCCGCATGAAACCCATCCAGATCGGCCTGCTGGGCATCGGCACGGTCGGCGCCGGCACCTTCACCGTGCTGACGCGAAACCAGGCGGAGATCCGGCGCCGTGCCGGCCGTGGCATCGAGATTGCCATGGTGGCCGACCTCGATACCGCCCGCGCCATTGACCTCGTGGGTCCCGGCGTCGAAGTCGTGGCCGATGCGCGCGCGGTGATTGCCAATCCCGCGATCGAGATCGTCGTCGAGTTGATCGGGGGCACCGGCATCGCACGCACCCTGGTGCTCGAGGCCCTGGCCCAGGGCAAGCATGTGGTCACCGCCAACAAGGCCCTGTTGGCGCTGCACGGCAACGAGATATTCGCCGCGGCGCGCGCGCGCGGCGTGATGGTCGCCTTCGAGGCGGCAGTGGCCGGTGGCATCCCCATCATCAAGTCGCTGCGCGAAGGCCTGACCGCCAACCGCATCGAGTGGGTCGTCGGCATCATCAACGGCACGACAAATTTCATCCTGTCGGAGATGCGCGCCAAGGGCCTGGACTTTGCCGACGTGCTCAAGGAAGCGCAGCGCCTGGGTTATGCCGAGTCGGATCCGACCTTCGACATCGAGGGCATCGACGCCGCACACAAGGTCTCGATCATGAGCGCCATCGCTTTCGGCGTGCCGATGCAGTTCGGCAAGGCCCATGTCGAAGGCATCACCAAACTGCAGGCCACCGACATTCGCTACGTCGAGCAGCTCGGCTACCGCATCAAGCTGCTCGGCATCACCAAACGCCGCGAAGGATCAGGAACTGGCCCCGGCGGGATCGGGGGCATCGAGTTGCGCGTGCACCCGACCCTGGTTCCGACCAAACGTCTGATCGCCAACGTGGAAGGCGCGATGAACGCGGTGATGGTGCAGGGCGACGCTGTCGGCACGACTTTGTATTACGGCAAGGGGGCGGGGGCCGAGCCGACCGCCAGTGCGGTTATCGCCGACCTGGTCGACATTACGCGCCTGGCCACTGCCGATCCCGATCATCGCGTGCCGCACCTGGCGTTTCAGCCCGACGCCATGGCCGATACCCCGATCCTGGCGATCGACCAGGTGGTGACCGCCTTCTACCTGCGCCTGATCGTCGCCGACGAGGCGGGCGTGTTGTCGCGCATCACCACCATCCTGGCGGAGCACGGCATCTCGATCGACGCGGTACTGCAGCGCGAGTCCGCCGAGGGCGAGCGCCAGACCGATCTGGTCATCCTCAGTCATGACACGGTCGAGGGCCGGATGCGCCAGGCGCTGGCGCAGATGCAGGCGCTGCCAACGGTCCTGGCGCCTATCGTCAGTATCCGCAAAGAGGAACTTGCGTGAGGTATGTCAGCACGCGCGGCGACGCCACCGAGCGCCGCTTCTGCGACATCCTGCTGGAGGGCCTGGCCCCCGACGGTGGCCTTTACTTGCCGACGCGCTATCCCCGCGTCGACGCGGCCACGCTGGCGAAGTGGCGCCCGCTGCCCTACGCCGACCTGGCCTTCGAGATCCTCTCGCTCTACATCGATGACATCCCGGCAGACGACTTGCGCGCGCTGTGCCGCAAGACATACACCGTAGCGGTATTCGGCAGCCCGGCCATCGTGCCGCTCAAGCCACTCGAGACCGGTGTCCTGCTCCAGGCCTTGTCCAACGGCCCGACCCTGGCCTTCAAGGACATGGCGATGCAGCTGCTCGGCGGCCTGTTCGAGTACGAGTTGGCGCGGCGCGGTCAACGCCTGAACATCCTTGGCGCAACCTCGGGTGACACCGGCAGCGCGGCCGAGTACGCGATGCGTGGCAAGCGCGCCATCCAGGTCTTCATGCTCAGCCCGAAAGGCCGCATGAGCCCGTTCCAGCAAGCGCAGATGTTCAGCCTGCAGGACGCGAACATCCACAACATCGTCATCGCGGGTGTGTTCGATGACTGCCAGGACATCGTCAAGGCAGTGAGCAGTGACCTGAGCTTCAAGCGCCAGTGGCAGATCGGCAGTGTCAACTCGATCAACTGGGCGCGCCTGCTGGCGCAGGTGGTGTATTACTTTGCCGGCTACTTCCAGGCCACGCAGGGTCAGGCCGAGGCGGTCAGCTTTGCGGTGCCGTCCGGCAACTTCGGCAATATCTGCGCCGGCCACGTTGCTCGCATGATGGGCTTGCCCATCGATCGCCTGGTCTGCGCCACCAACGAGAACGACGTGCTCGACGAGTTCTTCCGCAGCGGCAGCTACCGCCCGCGCACCAGTGCCCAGACGCAGGAAACCTCGAGTCCCTCGATGGACATCAGCAAGGCCAGCAACTTCGAGCGCTTTGTCTTCGATTTGCTCGGGCGCGACGGTCCGCGTGTTCGGCACCTGTTCGACACCGAACTGCGCGAGTCCGGCAGCTTCACGCTGAGCCGCGAAGAGATGGCGCGCATCGGCGAGTTCGGCTTCGTCTCTGGCCGCAGCACACATGCCGATCGCCTGGCAACCATCCGCGACAGCTGGCAGCGCTTCGGCGTCGTCATCGACACCCACACGGCCGATGGTCTTAAGGTCGGCCGCGAGCACCGCCGCCACGCGCAGCGGATGGTGGTGCTGGAGACGGCGCTGCCCGCCAAGTTCGCCGCGACGATCCTGGAGGCGCTCGGTCGTGCGCCCGATCGGCCGCCCGGTTTCGAGGGCATCGAGGGCTTGCCCAAGCGCTTTGCCGAACTGCCTGCCGATGTCGGGGCGGTGCGGCGCTACATCGAGCGCCATGCCTGAGCCGCGTGCGCCGCTGCTGAGCCTGGACGAGGCGCTGGTGCGCCTGACGGCGGGGGCGACTTTGGCGCGCATTACCGAGCTCGAGACGGTCTTGACGGCCGATGCGCTCGGCCGCGTGCTGGCGATCGACGTGGTCTCGGCGATCGACCTGCCGCCGGCCGACACCAGCTCGATGGATGGCTATGCCTTGCGCGCGTCCGACGCAGGCGAAGTAAACGCGCTGCTGCCTGTCAGCCAGCGCATTCCCGCTGGCGCGGTCGGCACGGCTTTGCAAGCGGGCACGGCGGCCCGCATCTTCACCGGTGCGCAGTTGCCGGCGGGCGCCGATGCGGTGGTCATGCAGGAAGACTGCGAATCGGTCGCAGGGGATCGCGTGCGCGTCATTGCGCCGCCGACGCTTGGCCAATGGATCCGCTGCCGCGGCGAAGACGTCCGCAGTGGTGCCACCGTGCTGGCGCGCGGCGCGCGTCTGACGCCGCAGGCCTTGGGCCTGGCAGCGGGTGTCGGTGCCGCGAGCCTGACTGTGGTTCGCCGACCGCGCGTGGCCTTGTTTTCCACCGGCGACGAGTTGGTGATGCCGGGCGCGGTCACCCCGCAGGCGCTGCCGCCGGGCGCGATCTACAACAGCAACCGATTCACGCTACGCGGCCTGCTGCAGGCCGCGGGTTGCACGGTGAGCGATCTCGGCATCGTGCCGGATCGCCTGGACGCCACCCGCGCCGCGTTGCGTGACGCTGCGGCGGCTCACGACCTGATCCTGAGTTCTGGCGGCGTGTCGGTCGGCGAAGAAGACCACATCCGCCCGGCTGTCGCTGCCGAAGGCCGCATCGAGCTGTGGCAGGTGGCCATCAAGCCCGGCAAGCCCTTGGCCTTTGGCGCGATCCGGCGTGCTGCCATGACCGGGTCCGAGTGCCTCTTCATCGGGTTGCCCGGCAACCCCGTGTCGAGTTTTGTGACCTTCCTGATGGCCGTGGCGCCGTTCCTGCGGGCCCTGCAAGGGGTCACGACCGAGCCGCCGCAGGCGATGCGTCTGCCCGCCCACTTCGACTGGCCGCGCCCCGATCGCCGGCGTGAGTTCTTGCGCGTGCGGCGCAACGCCATGGGCGGGCTGGACTTGTTTGCCAACCAGAGCTCCGGGGTGCTGACCTCGGCGGTCTGGGCCGATGGTTTGGTAGACAACCCGCCTGGCCAGAGCATCGCCCACGGGGAAGTCGTGGCCTACCACCCCCTGGCCAGTCTGGTCGGTGCGCCGTGAAGATCAGCGTGCGCTATTTCGCTGCCTTGCGCGAGGCACTCGGTGCCGAGGAGTCGGTGCAGCTGGTCAGTGGCAGCACGCTGGGCGGTTTGCGTGATCAACTCATTGCGACCAGCCAGCGTCACGCCGCGGCGCTGCGACGCGGGCGTTTGCTGCGGTGTGCCCTGAACCAGGTGCTGTCAGACGAAAGCGCCGTACTCGACGACGGCGCCGAGGTCGCTTTCTTCCCCCCGGTCACCGGCGGCTGACGATGACATTGCCGCGCGTAAGCATCCAGCACGACGATTTCGACGTTGGCCGCGAACTGGCCGCTTTGCGCGCCGACGACGGCGCCGTTGGCGCAGTGGCCTGCTTTGTCGGCACGGTGCGCGAGCGCAGCGGCGCCGCGGCAGACACCCTGCTGATGGAACTCGAGCACTACCCGGGCATGACGGAGCGTGCTATCGAAGCCATGATCGACGCAGCCCACCAACGCTTCGACATCCGCGGCGCGCGCGTGGTGCACCGGATCGGCGCGCTGGCGCCGCTGGCGCAGATCGTCCTGGTCGTCGTCAGCTCGGCGCACCGGGGCGAGGCGTTTGCTGCGTGTCAATTCCTGATGGACTACCTCAAGACCCAGGCGCCATTCTGGAAGAAGGAACATCGACCTGACGGCAGCGCCGAGTGGGTCGATGCCCGCGTCGCCGACGACGCAGCGCTGGCGCGCTGGGGTCTGCACAGCGGCAATGCGGCATGAACGGCGTCCTGTCTGCACCGCTCCTGCCCGGGCTGATGGCAGTCTTTGTCGGCGCCGGCGTGGGTGCCTGCCTGCGCTTTGCCCTGGGCGAATCGCTGAATCGCTGGCTGCCGCAGATGCCGCTCGGCACTCTGGCCGCGAACCTGATCGGCGGCTATCTGGTCGGGGTGGCGATCGCCTTCTTCGCCTGGCGCACTGAGCTGTCGCCGCTCTGGCGCCTGGCCTTGATCACCGGCTTCCTGGGCGGCCTGACGACGTTCTCGACCTACTCGGCCGAGGTGGTGAATGCCATCCTGCGCGGCGAAGTGGCCTGGGCCTTGGCCATCGCCGCATCGCATTTGTTCGGCTCGTTGCTGCTCACGGCGCTCGGGCTGGCCACGGTGAAGGCCTTGCTCTGAGCTCGATGCAGAAACTTCGGCGCTTCTGTCGCGTGCGCAGTCTCATCAGGGCCGCACCTCCAGGCGCAGCCGGTCTGCATCGCCGCCTTCGCAGCCCGACCGTCTTATAGTGCAAACACCATGAACGCGCCGCTGTTGCCTGCCCTGGATATCCGGACTCTGCGCGTGGCACTGGGCGGCTTTGCGACCGGTGTGACGATCGTGACTTGCCGCACTGCGACGGGTGAGCCGGTCGGCCTGACGGTCAGCTCGTTCAACGCACTCTCGCTCGAGCCACCGTTGGTGTTGTGGTCCTTGCGCCTGGCCAGTCCGAGCCTGGCGGCCTTCGACACCGCGTCTCACTTTGTGGTCAACGTGCTGGCCGAAGCCCAGGTCGATCTGTCGCGGCGGTTTTCTTCGAATGCGCCCGCCAAGTTCGATGAGGGTGGTTGGGCCGATGGCGCGGGAGGTGCACCGGTCCTGGCCGGCTGCGCCGCCGCCTTCGAGTGTGAACTGGCCTCCCACCAGACGGCCGGCGACCACAGGCTCTATTTCGGTCGTGTGCTGGCGGTTCATTCGCAGAGCGTGCCCCCGCTGCTGTACCACGGCGGGCGATACCACTTGCTGGGTGAAATCCTGTGATGCCGGCGCCGATCGAAGGGCGCTGGATCTCAGCCTTCGTCGAGGTGCTGCAACGCTGCGGCGTCGCGCAGGGCGATGTCTGTGCGGTGCTGGCCGAGTCGCGTTCGCGGCCTGTCTTGCCGGAGTTGGCCGGGTTGGCCCTGCAGCAGATGGGCGTGCAGCACTTTCACGTCAACCTGCCGACGCCGGCCAGCGCCGCATTGGTGCCGGTGCGTTCGACCGGAGCCTCCGCCGCTCTGGCTGGGCAGGGCCCCGTGGTGCAGGCTTTGGCGGCCTGCACGCTGGTCGTCGACTGCACGGTCGAAGGTTTGCAGCATGCTGCCGAGTTGCCCGCCATCCTGGCCGGCGGCACGCGCGTGCTGGTGGTCAGCAACGAGCATCCCGAGATTCTCGAGCGCTGCGTGCCGCAGGCGGACGACGAAGTCCAGGCGCGCGACGCCATGCGGCGACTGAAGGGCGCCAGGCAGATGCAGGTCACCTCCGCCGCCGGCACGATGCTGACGATCGACCTGGCCGGCGCCCGCATTGGCGGGGTCTGGGGCTTCACCCGCAAGCCCGGCACCCTGACCCATTGGCCGGGGGGGCTGGTGCTGGCTTTTCCCGCGGCCGGCAGTGTCCGCGGCGAACTGGTACTCGACCGTGGTGACGTCAACCTGACCTTCAAGCGCTACCTGCAGGACAGCGTGCGCCTGGTGATTGCCGACGATCACGTCACCGACATTGTCGGCAGTTCGCCCGACGCGGACCTCCTGCGCGGCTACTTCGCGGCCTGGGGCGAGCGCGCTGCCTATGCCGCTTCCCACGTCGGCTGGGGCTTGAACCGCCGCGCGCGTTGGGATGCGATGGCGTTCTACGACAAAGCCGACTTCAATGGCACCGAGTTGCGCGCCTTTGCCGGCAACTTTCTCTATTCGACCGGTGCCAACGAAGTCGCACGGCGGCACACCTTGGGTCACTTCGACCTGCCGCTGCGCGGCTGCACGGTTGAGCTTGACGGCCAAGCGGTGGTGCGCGAGGGGCAGCTGTTGTGAACGCGGTAGTGCCCTTGCGCAAGGCACCGCTGGCCCATTTGCGCTGGGGCGATGGCCAGCGAACGGTGGTCTTGCTGCATGGCGTGGGCGGGGGCCGTGAGGCCTGGGGTGACAAGCTGTCGGGGACCGGGGCTGCCCTGGCCGAGGCTGGCTTGAGTGTGTTTGCCTTCGACCTGCCGGGCTACGGCGAGTCGGCGCTGATCGAGCCGTACAACATGCGCAGCCTTGCTGCCGCGGTGGCGGCCTCGATCGATGCGATGGGCCTGGCGCCCTGCGCGGTGGTCGGACACAGCATGGGCGGGATGGTGGCCCAGGAATTGATGTCTGTGGCGCCCGGATGCGTGGCGGCGCTCGTGCTCAGCGGCACGTCGGCATCCTTCGGCAAGCCCGGGGGCGCGTGGCAGACGGAGTTCCTGGCACAGCGCCTTGCGCCGCTGGATGCCGGCGCCGGCATGGCGGCGCTGGCACCCGGCCTGGCGATGGGCATGGCCTCCCCGACAGCGCCACACGATGCGGTTGCGCGTGCGGCGATCCTGATGTCCGGTGTTCCGGAGGCCACCTACCGCGGTGCCCTGCAAGCCATCGTGGGCTTCGATCGCCGCGAGCTGCTGGCCGATCTGCGTGTGCCGGTGCTGTGCCTGGCTGGCGAGCACGATCGGAATGCGCCGCCGGTGCTGATGCAACAGATGGCGGCGCGCATCCCCGGCGCCGAGTACCTGTGCCTGGCCGGCGTCGGGCATCTCGCCAACATGGAGGCGCCCGCCCCCTTCAACCGCGCCCTGATCGACTTCTTGCAGCGTCGCTTTTCCATGTGAGGCTTGTCATGCCCGACCCGACAACCGAGACGAACGCGCCCCACATTGCCGGCAATGCGGCATTGCTGACGCCGCAACAGCGCGAACTGATCGCCCTGGCAGCCACACTGGGCCGCGAGAAGTTCGCACCGCGGGCGGCGCGCTGGGACCGCGAAGCCAGCTTTCCGTTCGAGAACTACGCCGACCTGCGCGCTGCGGGCTTGCTCGGCATCTGCGTGCCGAAGGCGCATGGCGGCCTGGGCGCCGACTTTGCCACCTACGTGATGGTGGCTGCGGAAATCGGCCGCCACTGTGGCTCGACGGCTCTGTCCTTCAACATGCATGTCAGCACAACGATGTGGACCGGCTTCATTGCCGACACCTTGCGCATGAGCGCCGAGGAGCGTACCGACCACGAACGCATTCGAGCGATTCACTTTCAGCGCGTGGTGGTCGAGGGCAAGGTCTATTCGCAGCCCTTCTCCGAAGGTGGCGCGGCCGCCGCGGGCAAGGCGCCCTGGGGCACGCTGGCCAGCCGGGCCGAGGGTGCACACGGCGGCTACCACGTGCGCGGCAAGAAGATCTTCGCTTCGCTCTCCGGGGCGGCCGACTACTACGGTGTGTTGTGCACGCTCGAAGACACGGCGCATGGTGGCGGCAATCTGCGCGACTCGATCTACCTGGCCGTGCCGGCGGATGCGCCGGGCGTCAGCGTCGTCGGCGACTGGGACCCGCTGGGCATGCGCGGCACCGTCAGTCGCACCTTGCTGCTCGACGATGTCTGGGTGCCGGCGGATGCGCGGCTGATGCCCGAAGGCATCCACTTCCAGGCGGCACAGCGCTATCCGCACATGTTTGCCACGCTCTCGCCCACCTACATGGGGATCGCCCAGGCGGCTTACGATTTCACGGTCAACTATCTGCGCGGCGAGGTGCCCGACACGCCGCCCGTCAAGCGCCGCATGTACCCGACCAAGCAGATGGCGGTGGCCGAGATGCGCATCAAGCTCGAGCAGACGCGCGCGCTGTTTCTGCAAACCGCGCGCGAGGCCCAGGTCGACCCCGACAAGGATGCCCGCATGCGCCTGTTTGCGGCGCACTACACCATCATGGAGAACGCCAACGACATCTGCAGCGTCGCGGTGCGTACCTGTGGCGGTCAGGCGATGCTCAAGTCCTTGCCGCTGGAGCGGCTGTACCGCGACTCGCGTTGCGGCTCGCTCATGCTGCCGTGGACGGCCGAATTGTGCGTCGATCGCCTCGGGCGCGATTGTCTTTACGAGGCCGGCGAGCGCGACGAAGCGATCGAGCGGTGACGACTCCCCCGACGCAGCCTGCAGCTGGGGCCCCCCGACGGGACGACGCCAGCGGCCCGGCGCAGCCAGACCCGCGGCACTTGCCGGGCGCTCACCTGACGCTTGCCGGGTTACTTGCCTGGCGGGGTATGGGCGTGGGGCCTGGGCTGGCCTGATGTTCGAGGTCGACGCAGCGGCCATCGAGCGGGCGGCGGCGCTCGAGGTGACGACGCTGCGGGCGCTCGGCGTGGCTGAAGGCGATGCTGTGGGCTGGCTGGCGCTGAACCAGCCGCGTGCCCTGGCCCTGGTGCGTGCCTGCGAATGCCTTGGCGCGCGCTACGTGCCGCTAAACGGCCGCCTGGCTGCGCCGGAGCTGGCGGCCATCGTGCGCCATGCCGGCCTGCAGCAACTGCTGCATGACGATGCGATGGCCTCACTGGCGCGGCAGGTGCTGGCGTTGGTGGCGATGCCGCAACCGCGGGCGCCGGGGCATGTGCCGGGCGACTTGTTGCTGGTGTACACCTCGGGCACCACGGGCCTGGCCCGCGGTGCTGTGCACACGGCTGCCGCTGTGCAGGCAAACACCTTGGCCGCCATCGACGCCCAGGCGCTCAGCGTGTCGACGCGCACCCTGGCCGTGTTGCCCCTGTTCCATGTTGGCGGCCTCGGCATCCAGGTCTTGCCTACGCTGGCTGCCGGCGGTGTCGTGCTGCTGCACCGACGCTTCGATGCCGGGGCCTGGCTGCGCGATGTGGCCTCATGGCGCCCCACGACCAGCCTGCTCGTGCCGGCGGCGATGAGCGCTCTGATCGAACACCCCGCCTGGCCGACGACGGACCTGACATCGCTGGCCTTCATCAACACCGGCTCGTCCATCGTCCCGCGTCCCCTGATCGACGCCTTCCACGCCCGTGCCATCCCGGTCTGCCAGGTCTACGGTGCCACCGAGACCGGGCCGGTCACCTTGGTGCTGCGACCGAACGAGGCCATGCGTCACCCGGGAAGTGCCGGCCGGCCCGCGCTCGACGTCGAGGTGCGTCTGGTGGGCGGTGAGATCCAGGTCCGCGCACCCAATCTGGCCCGGGGCTACCACCGAGAGGCTGCGGCAGCCGCTTTCGCCGACGGCTGGTTTCGAACCGGTGATCTGGCGCGGGTGGATGCCGATGGCTACTTCTACGTCGTCGGCCGTCTCAGCGACCGCATCATCTCCGGCGGGGAGAACATCGACCCTGCCGAGATCGAAGCGGTGGCCCTGGCCGACCCGGCGGTGGCCGAAGCCGCGGTCGTGGGTGTGGCCGATCCGCGCTGGGGCGAGGTGCCGGTGTTGGCGCTGGTGTTGCGCGCGGGTGCAGTGCTCGACGCGGAGCGCTTGCAGGCTGCGTTTGACGCGCGCCTGGCGCGCTTCAAGCACCCGCGGCGCAGCGTCGTGGTCGCTGAACTGCCCAGAACAGCACTCGGCAAGGTGCGCAAGGCGCAACTCGCGCAAAGCCTGGCTTGATCCAGCGCAAGGGCACAAGCCCTTGAAAAGTCCGGCCTGATGCCCCACGTCGGGGGCAGTTCAGGAGAACCCGCCATGCGCATCGACAAACTCACGACCCGCTTCCAGGAAGCCCTGGCCGACGCCCAGAGCCTGGCGGTGGGACGCGACAATCCCTACATCGAACCGGCGCACTTGCTTGCGGCCATGCTGGCCCAGCCCGAAGGCCCGAAGGCCCTGCTCGATCGCACCGGGGCCAACAGCAACGCGCTGAAGACGGCGATGGACACGGCCATCGGCGGGCTGCCGCAAGTGCAGGGCAGCGGCCAGGTGGTGCAGCCCGGCCGCGACCTGGTGGCCCTGTTGCAAGTGGCCGAGAAGGAAGCCGGCAAGCGCGGCGACCAGTTCGTCGCCAGCGAGATGTTCCTGCTGGCGCTGGCCGACGCCAAGACCGACCTCGGTGGCGTGGTTCGCGGCCATGGATTGACGCGCAAGGCGCTCGAAGCAGCCATCGAGGCCGTGCGCGGGGGCGCCAAGGTCGACTCGGCGGAGGCTGAAGGCCAGCGCGAGGCACTGAAGAAGTACACCGTCGACGTGACCGAGCGCGCCCGCCTGGGCAAGCTCGACCCTGTCATCGGCCGCGACGACGAGATCCGCCGCGCGATCCAGGTGCTGCAACGTCGCACCAAGAACAACCCGGTGCTGATCGGTGAGCCGGGTGTCGGCAAGACCGCCATCGTCGAAGGCTTGGCGCAGCGCATCGTCGCCGGCGAGGTCCCCGAGACGCTGAAGGACAAACGCGTGCTCTCGCTCGACATGGCCGGCCTGTTGGCCGGGGCCAAATACCGCGGCGAGTTCGAAGAGCGCCTGAAGGCGGTGCTGAAGGAAGTCTCGGCCGACCAGGGCCGCATCATCCTGTTCATCGACGAGTTGCACACCATGGTTGGCGCCGGCAAGGCCGAAGGCGCCATCGACGCCGGCAACATGTTGAAGCCGGCCTTGGCCCGCGGCGAATTGCACTGCATCGGCGCCACCACGCTCAACGAGTACCGCAAGTACGTCGAGAAGGACGCGGCGCTCGAGCGCCGCTTCCAGAAAGTGCTGGTGGCCGAGCCGACGGTCGAGGCCACCATCGCGATCCTGCGCGGACTTCAAGTGAAGTACGAAGTTCACCACGGTGTCGAGATCACCGACCCGGCGATCGTCGCCGCCGCCGAGCTGAGCCACCGCTACATCACCGACCGCTTCCTGCCCGACAAGGCGATCGACCTGATCGACGAGGCCGCCGCCAAGGTCAAGATCGAGATGGACTCCAAGCCCGAAGCGATGGACAAGCTCGACCGCCGGCTGATCCAGTTGAAGATCGAGCGCGAGGCGGTGCGCAAGGAAAAGGACGAGGCGTCGAAGAAGCGCTTCGGCCTGATCGCCGACGAGATCGGCAAACTCGAACGCGAAGTCGCCGACCTGGAAGAAATCTGGAAATCCGAGAAGGCCGCGGCGCAAGGCTCGGCGCATGTGATGGAGGAGATCGAGCGCATCCGCCACCAGATCGACGAATGGACGCGCAAGGGCAACTTCGACAAGGTGGCCGAGTTGCAATACGGCAGCCTGCCGGCGCTGGAGAAGACGCTCAAGGAAGCCCAGGCCAAGGAGACCAAGAAGGCCAAGGCGGGCGGCGCACAAGGCCCGCAGTTGCTGCGCACCATGGTCGGCGCCGAGGAGATCGCCGAAGTCGTCTCGCGCGCGACCGGCATTCCGGTGTCCAAGCTGATGCAGGGCGAGCGCGACAAGCTGCTGCAGATGGAAGCCAAACTGCACGAGCGCGTGGTCGGGCAGGACGAAGCCATCACCGCGGTGGCCGACGCGATCCGCCGCTCCCGTGCTGGCTTGTCGGACCCGAACCGCCCGCTCGGCTCGTTCCTGTTCCTCGGCCCGACCGGTGTCGGCAAGACCGAGCTTTGCAAGGCGCTGGCCGGGTTCCTGTTCGACAGCGAAGAGCACATGCTGCGCGTCGACATGAGCGAGTTCATGGAAAAGCACAGCGTCAGCCGCCTGATCGGCGCGCCGCCGGGTTATGTCGGCTACGACGAGGGCGGCACGCTGACCGAAGCGGTGCGGCGCAAGCCTTACAGCGTGCTGCTGCTCGACGAAGTCGAGAAGGCGCATCCGGATGTCTTCAACGTGCTGCTACAGGTGCTTGACGACGGCCGTCTGACCGATGGCCAGGGCCGCACCGTGGACTTCAAGAACACCGTGATCGTGATGACCAGCAACCTGGGCTCGCACATGATCATGCAGATGGCCGGCTCGCCAAGCGAGCTGATCCGCGAGGCGGTGCAGGTCGAGGTCAAGCAGCACTTCCGCCCGGAGTTTCTCAACCGTATCGACGAGCAGGTCGTGTTCCACGCACTGGACGAGTCGCACATCCGCTCGATCGCAGTGATCCAGCTCAAGGTGCTGGAGGCACGTCTGGCCAAGATGGACATGAAGCTCGATGTCTCGGCCGAAGCGGTGGCCGAGATCGCCAAGGTCGGGTTCGACCCGGTGTTCGGCGCGCGGCCGCTCAAGCGCGCGATTCAGCAGCGCATCGAGAACCCGGTGGCCAAGCTGATCCTCGAGGGCGGCTTCGGACCCAAGGACGTGATCCCGGTGGACGTGGACGGCGGCGAGTTCGTGTTCTCGCGCGTCGTGCACTGAGTTCAGCCAGCGTCGCCGTCCTCGAGCAGCAGGTCCAGGCGCTGCAGTTGCAGTCGCACCAGGGTCAGGTTCGTCAGGCCGCGGTCGAGCACGGCGTGCAAGGCCAGGCCGGGCCGGCCCGGCACGGCACGCAGCAGCTGGTGGTGGCGGGCCAGGGTGATGGCTGCGTCCGGGGCGGCGTCGCCGAGGTTCAGAGCATGGGCGGCCTCAGCCAGTGAGGCCATGAGGGTGGCCCCCTGCGATGCCAGCGCCGCCGGGCCCGGGCGAGTGCCGGCGTGGCCGACCGTGCGTTGGCTCGCCAGTTCGAACACGCAGCAGCTGACCATGCCTTTGAGCTCACCGCACTTGCGCACATAGGTGGCCAGGGCGGGATCCACCGGCACAGCGGCTGGCACACCCGTCCGCACTGCCGGCATCGGCTGCATCGGCAATTGGGGGCGGGCGGCGGCCGGCGTGGCGGTCGATTGCAAGAGCGCGCTGGCATCGGTACTGCGCTCTGCGTTTGGCGCGGTCGCGGGAGCCGCTGGCGGCGCGACGGGATCGTGGATCTGGGGCAGATGGATCGCCTGGTCGCTGAGTTGCCCGCGCACCTTGTTCCAGGTGCCGCGCAGGTAGTTCCAGGCCTCGGCTGGACGTGTCACCAGCGGCGTGGTGCGTACCTGGACTTCGCTGCCGATGGCCAGGTGTCCTGCCTGGCTGGCCAGCGCCGAAGCACCGGCCAACGGCAGCATCAGCAGTTCCCGGTTGCGCCAGGGGCCTTCCTTGATGGCATCGTGCAGGGGCAGCAGGGCGGTGGCCAGGGCATGCGGCGGCAGGTCGCCGACGATCACGACGGCCAGGCGACTGTGCGCCAACAGCAGGCGCGAGAGGCGCTTGCGCTGCTGGGTATCGGCGTCGATCTCGGTGGTGTAGAGGCGCAGCGGCGGTTGGCCGGCGTCGGTCGGCAGTTCGACGAACTCGAGTCGGGCCAGGGGCATGCCCAGGCCCTGACGGCGGATATGGAGCTGGTGCACGGGCCGCCCTGCAGCGACGGCCAAGCCGGCGAGCATGCGACGGGATGACAGAGTGCCGATGTCGTGCAGCGCGATGTACTCCGGCTGGACAACATCGAACTGCTGTTGCAGCGCTTCGGCTGGGTCGATGACGGTGAACAACTCCCACTGGGACGGCCCGACCTGGCGGCCCACATGGCGCTGCGCCTGAGCCTGCACGTCGTCGCGATCGCGCATGACCTGGGTGGCCATGCCGGTCTGCGCCCGCGTGGCCTCCCAGGCTTCTTCGTCTTGGTCGTCGAAGGCGCGCGAGGGCTGCGCCGAGGCGTCCCAGGTGGACATTTCATGGATCGGTTTTGGCATGTCTGAGCGCTGCGGCAAGGCCCCGAAAACAGTCGGGCATAGTGTACGGCCCCCCCTCGAATGGGTCGGCTCCTAGAATCGCAGGCATGAGTCTCCTGCCCGTAGCCCAAGCGCCTGTCGTGATCATCGGGGCCGGGCTGGCCGGGCTGACCGTTGCCTTGCTCCTGGCCACTGACCGGCCCGTGGTGGTGCTGGCCAAACGCGGCCTGGACGAGGCCGCCACCGCGTGGGCCCAGGGCGGGATCGTCGGCGTGCTCGGCGACGACGACAGTGTCGAGTCGCATGTGCGCGATACGCAGGACGCCGGCGCGGGCCTGGTCGACGAACACACGGCGCGCTTCATCGCCGAGCAAAGCGCCCAGGCGATCGAATGGCTGGTGGCGCAGGGCGTGCCGTTTTCGTCCGATCCGTCGGGCCCTCTCGGGCTGCACCTGACGCGCGAGGGCGGCCACGCGGTGCGGCGCATTGCGCACGCGGCTGATGCCACCGGCCTGGCGATCCACCAGGCTTTGCTGGCGCAAGTCAAATCGCACCCCAACGTCGTGCTGCGCGAGCGCTCGATGGCGATCGACCTGATCACGTCGCGCCACCTCAAGCGCGACGAGCCGTCCAGATGCTACGGGGTGTACACGTTGGACATCGACAGCGGCGTGGTCGAGACCCTTGCAGCCTCGGCCGTGGTGCTGGCCACGGGTGGTGTTGGCAAGGTCTATCGCTACACCAGCAATCCCGACACCGCCACGGGCGACGGTATCGCGATGGCTTGGCGGGCCGGCTGTCGGGTCGGCAACATGGAGTTCATCCAGTTCCACCCGACCTGCCTGTACCACCCGCAAGAGCGCAGTTTCCTGATCACGGAAGCCCTGCGCGGCGAGGGTGCGCACCTGGTGCTGCCACTCAATGACGGCAGCACCGGGGCACTGGGCGAACGCTTCATGGCCCGCCATGACCCGCGCGGCGAGCTCGCGCCGCGCGACATCGTGGCGCGCGCGATCGACTTCGAGATGAAGAAGCACGGTCTCGACCATGTCTGGCTCGATGCCCGGCACCTCGGTGAGGCCTTTTTGAAGGAGCACTTCCCGACCATCCATGCGCGCTGCCTGAAGCTCGGCATCGACATTGCCCAGGCGCCGATTCCTGTCGTGCCTGCGGCGCACTACACCTGCGGCGGCGTGGTCACTGACCTCGAAGGCCGCTGCGACCTGCCTGGGCTGTATGCCGTCGGCGAGACGACCTACACCGGCCTGCACGGCGCCAACCGCCTGGCCAGCAACTCGCTGCTCGAGTGCGTGGTGCTCGGGCGCACCTGTGCCCTGGCCATCGGCGCGGCCGCCGCCACGGCAGCGGCGGTTCTGCCGCCATGGGACGAAAGCCAGGTCGACAACGCCGACGAGCAGGTGGTGATTGCGCACAACTGGGACGAACTGCGGCTGCTGATGTGGAACTACGTCGGCATCGTTCGCACCACCAAGCGACTCGAACGCGCACTACATCGCATCGACTTGTTGCGCAGCGAGATCGACGAGTACTACGCCAACTTCCGCGTCAACCGCGACCTTCTCGAACTGCGCAATCTGGTCGATTGCGCTGAGCTGATCGTGCGTTCGGCGTTGATGCGCCATGAGAGCCGCGGCCTGCACTACAGCCGCGACTATCCGCAGACCTTGCCGGTGAGTTTCCCGACCGTGTTGTTCCGCGACATCCGGCGCTGACACCGGTTCGCCGTCAGTCACAGGAGAGCCGCAGACGGCTCCCCGCTCACTTCGTGCGCCCAGCCGCTCCGCAAGTCGAGACCGGAGGACAGGAGCGGCAGCATCAGGCTGCGCCGAGCCTGGACACGAAGCCGCGTCGCGGCTGGGTGATGCTGGCCGGATGGGCGGCGACGAAGGCCAGCATGCGGTCGATGCAGCCCAGGGCCTGGCTGCGGGTCGGCTCGGAGACCTCGATCGCACCGCGCCCGTGCTCGAGGCAATCGATCACGCCTTGCACCGCGTTCATGGCCATCCAAGGGCAGTGCGCACAACTCTTGCAAGTCGCACTCTGGCCCGCGGTGGGCGCTTCGAGCAGGGTCTTGCCGGGAGCGAGTTGACGCATCCGGTGCAGGATGCCGTTGTCGGTGGCCACGATGTAGGTGTGGGCGCTGCCGTCGACCACGGCCTTGATCAGTTGCGAGGTCGAGCCGACCACGTCGGCCAGTGCGACCACACCGGCTGGCGACTCGGGGTGCACGAGCACCTGCGCGTCGGGATGCTCGCGCTTCATCAGGTCCAGTTCGAGCGCCTTGAACTCGTCGTGGACGATGCACTCGCCTTGCCACAGCAGCATGTCGGCACCGGTCTCGTCGCGGATGTAGCGGCCGAGGTGGCGGTCCGGCGCCCACAGCACCTTGTGGCCCTGGTCCTTGAGGTGCTGCACGATGGCCAGCGCGCACGAGCTGGTCACCATCCAATCGGCGCGCGCCTTGACCGCCGCACTGGTGTTGGCATAGACCACGACCTTGCGGTCGGGGTGGGCGTCGCAGAAGCGCGCAAACTCGTCCGGCGGGCAACCGAGGTCGAGTGAGCAGGTGGCTTCGAGGTCGGGCATCAGCACGCGTTTGTCGGGTGACAGAATCTTCGAGGTCTCGCCCATGAAGCGCACGCCGGCGACGACCAGGGTCTGTGCCGGGTGGTCGCGGCCGAAACGTGCCATCTCCAGCGAATCGGCGACGCAGCCGCCCGTTTCCAGCGCCAGGTCCTGCAGGTCGCCGTCAACGTAGTAATGCGCCACCAGCACGGCGTTGTGTTGCTTCAGCAAGGTCGCGGCGCGTGCCTTGTCGGCCCGGCGTTGCGCCGGTGCAGGCGCCAATGGCACGCGGGCCCAGGCTTGCTCCGTGCGGCTCGCGCCGCTGGCGTCCTGGCGGGTGTAGTCAAACAGAACGTGGCTCATGCCCGCCATGTTAGCCCGCTGGCGTGGCTCACCCCAAAGTGCGTTCGGCCTCGGCCAGCTTGAACTTGAGTAACGCCAGGTTGGCATGCGAGCGGTCGATGCGCGCGAACAGGAACTGGTTCGGTCGGCGCTGCACCGGCCGGATCAGGTGGCAGACGCTGCCATTGACGACTGCAATCTCGTCAAGCGTGCCGGGCAGGCCCATGGCCCGGCTGGCCACGCGATGCGCCCGCACCACGGAGGCCAGCGCCGCCGCGGCCCGCGCCAGATCGGTGCCAGCGTCGCGCGACTCGCCTGCCAGCAAGTCGCCGTCGGTGGCGTCAGCCAGCGCGCAGCCGAGCACGCCGTCGGTGTGCATCAGGTTGCGCAGTTGTCGTGCCACCGCCCGCGCTTCGAGCGCGGCGGCGTCGGCCGCCGGTTCGGTCGGACCGTGCAAGCGGTCCCATGCGGCCAGCAAGGTGTTCCAGACCGATGAGGTGCCAACCAGCGGCTCGTCGAGCACCTCGACCTGCAGGCTTCGCGGCCAATCGAGCGAAACGATCCGGCTCGCGATCCAGGCGCCGTCCGGGGGCAGCAGAAAGAGCAGGGCGCTGCAGCGCCAGCTCGGCGCGCGCACGGCAGCGTTCAAGGCCAGCAGCATGGCCTGCACCTCGGCCGCCTGCATCGGCCCGACGATGACGGCGGCCATCTCGCTGCGCTCCATCAGCGCAAAGGGCACCTGCAGGCCTTCGCCTTCGGGCGCGCGCAGGTCAGCGTGGTAGATCTTCAGCGTGGCGTCGCCGCGCCGTGGCACGACGGTGCGCTCGAGTGTGGCCAGGATTCGCAGCGTGGCCTGCTCACGCAGGTGAAGGCGCTCGACCGGTTGACCTGTCGCGTCCGACAGGGCCTTGATCACGCCGGGCGCCCACAGCCTCGCGGGGTCGAGCAGGGTGATGGTGCGGACCTCGCTGCCCGCTGGGGCCTTGGCAAGGTGCTCGCGCATCGCCAGGGCGGGCGAGCCCGTGACGAACAGATCTTGCTGGTGGCGATCGACCATGCGGCCTTCGTCGGACAGGCGGGTGGCGGTTCTCTCCAGGATGGCAGTGGCGGCAAAGGCCGGCACGGGTCCGCCTGCGGTCAACGGCGCGGCCGTCAGTTCACCAAAGAGGGACTTCAACATGCACGGACTCCGAATCTGTGATCACCGACGCAGCCTAAGCGGACAGCCCCGGCCTCGGTGCCCACACGCAACTGGCCAGGGCGGCGGAGTTCGGCTGGTCACGCCTGTCACACCTGGTCGCCAACCACTCGCACCGCGGCCGGGTCGTTAACATCACCGCATGAACATGGCAAGCGTCAAGGAATTGGGCCGCCACGCACGCGAGTTCCGCAGCTCGGCCTTGATCGGCCTGGCGCAGGCGGGTTTCTTGCGTGATCGGGTCCGTGTCTGCCAAGCCATGCGAAGGACGGGGATCGCATGAACAAGATGAGGCCGGCAGGGCATGCCCTGGTCGAAGCGTTGATCGCGCAAGGCATCGACACTGCCTTTGGGGTGCCAGGCGAGAGCTACCTGGCCGTACTCGACGGCTTTCATGAGCATGCCCAAGCCATTCGATTCATTGCCTGCCGGCATGAGGGTGGGGCGTCCTTCATGGCCGAGGCCCAAGGCAAGCTGAGCGGCTGGCCAGGCATTTGTTTTGTGACGCGGGGCCCGGGCGCCAGCAACGCGGCGATCGGTTTGCACACCGCGTTTCAGGATTCGACACCCATGCTGTTGTTCATCGGCCAGGTGGCCAGCGAACAACGCGACCGCGAGGCCTTCCAGGAGCTCGACTACCGCCAGATGTTCGGCCCCGGCACCCTGGGCATGGCCAAGTGGGTCGGCGAAGTGCAGCACGCTGACCGCCTGCCAGAGTACGTGGCGCGGGCTTTTCATACCGCAATGCAGGGGCGCCCAGGACCCGTTGTGCTGGTCTTGCCCGAAGACATGCTGACGACCCTGACAGGCGCACCGGTGCTGCCGCGGGCCCAGCCGGTACAAGCCTGGCCGGCGCCTGGAGCCTTGCGCGACTTGCGCGCCATGTTGATCGGCGCCGAACGTCCGCTGGCCATCGTCGGGGGTTCGGGCTGGACGGCCGAGAGCGCCCGGGCCCTGCAGCGGTTTGCCGAAGCCTGGGAACTGCCAGTCGGCTGCGGCTTTCGCTTCCAGGACTGTTTCGACAATCGCCACGCGCTCTATGCCGGTGATGTCGGCATCGGCCTGAATCCGAAGCTCGCGGCCCGGCTGCGCGACGCCGACCTCGTGCTGGCGCTGGGCGTGCGGCTGGGCGAGATGACGACCGGCGGCTACACGCACCTGGCGGCGCCGCGTCCCGCGCAAAAGCTGGTTCACCTGCATGCCGGAGCCGAGGAACTGGGGCGGGTCTATGCCGCCGATCTGTTGCTGCAGTGCTCGATGGCTGTGGCCGGCCAGGCTCTTTCGGCGCTCGAACCGCCCGTCGGCGGCGCGCGCTGGGCGGCTTGGTCTGCGGCAGCCCGCGCCGACTATGAAGCCAATCAGGTCGCGCCGGCCGTCACCCCGCTGGACATGGCCCAGGTGGTGAAGACAGTGCAGCGCCTGGCTCCGGCCGACACCATCTACACCAACGGCGCCGGCAATTTCAGCGCCTGGCTGCATCGGTACACGCGCTACTTCGGATTGCAGCACCACGGCCGTACCCAGCTGGCGCCGACCTCCGGCGCCATGGGTTACGGCGTGCCAGCTGCGGTGGCTGCGTCGCTGCTCTACCCAGCACGCACTGTGGTGAACATCGCGGGCGATGGGGACTTCCTGATGACGGGGCAGGAACTCGCAACCGCAAGGGCCCATGGCGCCGGCACCGGAGTGGGCAAGCTGATCAGCATCGTGGTTGACAACGGCACTTACGGCACGATTCGCATGCACCAGGAACGCGAGTACCCGGGCCGGGTCAGCGGCAGTGACCTGCGTGCCAACCCTGACTTCGCGGCGCTGGCACGGGCCTATGGCTGGCACGCGGCGCATGCTGCCAGAACTGAAGACTTCGAGGCGGCCTTCGCGGCGTCGCTCGCCGCGGACGGTCCCAGCCTGATCCACCTGAGCCTGGCTGCCGAGGTCAGCACGCCAAGGACGACGCTCACGGCGCTGCGTGATGCAGCGCTGAAGGCCGGCCGCTGATCAGCGGCAGTCGCTGGCGATCGCGGCGCGTGCGCGCTGCATTTCGTCGGCGCGGTCCTTGTCATCCATGACTTCGCGCTCGCCTTTCGCATTGGTGCGCGTCATGCGCTGCCCGTCGGCCAAGCCCGCCAGTGCGCCTTTGGCGCGACTGCAATTCTCGGCGCGCACAGCGAGGTCACGCTCCTGCTGCTGGCGCTGCTGCGCGCTCTGCTCGTCTGCGGCCCGCTTGCGTCGGGCATCGAGTTCCGGGTCCGACTTCGGTCCCGTGCTGGCGCTGACTGCCGAGGCCGCGGACGCTGCCGCAGCCTCGGCAGCCGCTGCTTTGCGTTGCAAGGGCGGCCGGTCGAGGATGTCCTTGGTGGGTATGGTCAACGGCGGCGGCAGGTCACTGACATGCACCTGCCCTGCGGCATCACGCCACTTCCAAGCGGCGGGGCGGGATGCGGTCTGCGCTGCGGCGCCCAGCGCGACCACTGCTGCGAGCAACACAAGGTTGGTTTTCAGCTTGGGCATGATGGGCTGGGCCCTGGGGCCTTCTGGCAGGAAATGAATCTCAAGTTTAGCGCCAGGGGTGGCCGGCAGAGCATGCCAGCGCGCGCCCACACCCCGAACGGGGGACCGGACTTCTCCGCAGCGACACGGTCGGTGCAGCCTATTTGCAGTCGCTGGCCATCACGCTGCGCGCACGCTGCATCTCTTCGGCGCGGCCTTTGTCATCGAGCACCTCGCGCTCACCCTGCGCATTGGTACGTGTCATGCGCTGGCCCTCGCCGAGGGCGGCGAGCTGGCCCCTGGCCCGGCTGCAGTTCTCTGTCCGGGCGGCGTCGTCACGCCCTTGCGCCAGGCGCTGCTGGGCAGTTTGCTCTTCTGCCGCGCGTTTGCGACGGACCTCAAGTTCCGGGTCGGTGCCACTGCTCGCCAGACGCACCGGCGGGCTGGCCGCATTGACCAATGCAGCGGGTTTGGGCGCGGCTGCTGGGCGCGTTTCCGTCGCTCGGGTCAGGACATCGCGCTCAGGCACGCTGTTTGGCGGTGGCAGGTCACTGACGGTGATGCGTCCAGCCGCATCGCGCCACTTCCACTGCGCCGCGGCACTTCCACAAGCGAGCCCGAGAGCGAGAGCGGCGACGATCACAGCGGCAGGGTGGTGCATGGTGTTCAAACCGAGGGGTTGACTGCAACGACTGTAGTGCGCCGCACGTCTTCACAGACGGTGCAAATTCACGCTCTCTATAATCGACTTTTGGGTCTGGAGTCTTTTCCCATGCGCCTACTCGGCAAAGCGCTGACCTTCGACGATGTCCTGTTGGTCCCCGCCTATTCCCAGGTCCTGCCGCGCGATACCAGCCTTGCCACGCGCCTGTCGCGCAACATCGCACTCAATCTGCCGCTGGTGTCGGCGGCGATGGACACTGTCACCGAGGCGCGCCTGGCCATCGCCATCGCCCAGGAGGGCGGTATCGGCATCGTGCACAAGAATCTGACACCACGGCAGCAGGCGGCAGAGGTCGCGCGGGTGAAGCGATATGAGTCAGGGGTGTTGCGCGACCCCATCACGATCACGCCCCAGACCACCGTGCGCGAGGTAACCGCCTTGGCGCGCCAGCACGGCATTTCGGGCTTCCCCGTGCTCGACGGCAAGCGCGTGGTCGGTATCGTCACCAACCGCGACTTGCGTTTCGAGACCCGCATGGACATCCCCGTCGGCGAGATCATGACGCCGCGCGAACGCTTGGTGACGGTACCGGAAGGCGCCACGATCGACGACGGCAAGGCCCTGATGCACACGCACAAGCTGGAGCGGGTGTTGGTGGTCAACGAGGCCTTCGAGCTGCGCGGCCTGATGACGGTGAAAGACATCACCAAGCAGACCAACTTCCCGAACGCCGCTCGCGACAGCCACGGCAAGCTGCGCGTCGGTGCGGCCGTCGGTGTCGGTGAGGGCACCGAGGAACGCGTCGAGTTGCTGGCTGCGGCTGGCGTCGACGTGCTGGTGGTCGACACCGCCCATGGCCACAGCGCGGGGGTGATCGAGCGCGTTCGCTGGGTCAAGAAGCATTACCCGCGCATCGATGTCATCGGCGGCAACATTGCCACCGGCGAGGCTGCCTTGGCCCTGGCCGAGGCTGGCGCCGACGCCGTCAAGGTCGGCATCGGTCCGGGCTCGATCTGCACCACGCGCATCGTCACGGGTGTGGGTGTGCCGCAGATCATGGCCATCGACAACGTGGCGCGCGCCCTCCGGGGCAGTGGCGTGCCGGTGATCGCCGATGGTGGCGTGCGCTACTCGGGCGACGTGGCCAAGGCCATCGTGGCGGGTGCCGACTGCGTGATGATGGGCAGCGCTATCGCCGGCACCGAAGAGGCGCCCGGCGAGGTCATTCTCTACCAGGGCCGCAGCTACAAAAGCTATCGTGGCATGGGTTCTCTGGGTGCCATGCAGAAGGGCAGCGCCGACCGCTATTTCCAGGATGACGGTGGCAACAACCCGAACACCGCCAAGCTGGTGCCCGAGGGCATCGAGGGTCAGGTGCCGTACAAGGGCTCTGTGGTCGGCATCCTGTACCAGATGGCGGGTGGCCTGCGCGCATCGATGCACTACTGCGGCTGCACCACGATCGCCGAGATGCAGACCAAGGCAGAGTTCGTCGAGATCACTTCCGCGGGCGTACGCGAGAGTCATGTGCACGACGTGCAGATCACCAAGGAAGCGCCGAACTACCGTATGGAATGACGCTGCCTGCCGAGTCCCCTATCGAAGATGGCCGCCGACCCGCAAGGAAGGCGGCCATGTCGTTCATCATGATCACCGTGCTGATCGACATGATGGCGATCGGCCTCATCGTGCCGGTGTTGCCGGCCCTGGTCAGCAAGTTCACCGCGTCGCAAGCCGACCTGGCTTACTGGTACGGCGCTGTGACGGCCGCCTTCGCGATCGCCAACTTCTTCGGCTCGCCGGTCATTGGAGCCCTGTCGGACCACTACGGCCGCCGCCCGGTCCTGCTGGTCGGGTTCTGCGGTCTCGCGCTCTCCTTCTTCGTCACCGCGATGGCCACCGCGCTGTGGATGCTGCTGCTGGTGCGCCTGTTCAGCGGCGCGATGCAGTCCAACGCGTCAGTGGCCAATGCCTATGTGGCCGACATCAGCGCACCGGAGGAACGCGCCAAGCGCTTTGGCCTGCTTGGGGCGATGTTCGGCATCGGCTTCATTCTCGGCCCGGTGATGGGCGGGCTGCTCGGCGGCATCGATGTGCACTACCCCTTCTTTGCGGCCGGCGTGCTGGCGCTGGCGAACCTCGCTTACGGCTGGTTCGTGCTGCCCGAGTCGCTGCCGCCCGAACAGCGCCGCGCCTTCGAATGGCGGCGCGCGAACCCGGTCGCCTCATTGCGCGAACTGGCGCAGTTGAAGGGCGTGGGGCTGTTGGTGGCGGTGACCGCCTTGACGGGCCTGGCCCAGTTCATCCTCTACACCTGCTGGGTGCTTTACACCACCTTCAAGTTCGGCTGGGGGCCGAGCGAGAACGGTTGGTCGCTTGCCGTGGTGGGCCTGATGTCGGTGGTGGTGCAGGGCCTGCTGCTGGGCCGGTTGCTCAAACGCTTCAGCGCGCAGCGCCTGGCCCTCATCGGCATGGTCTCGCAGACCGGAGCCTACTTCCTCTACGGCGCGGTCACCGAGGGCTGGATGATGTACGCGGTGATCGCCTGCAACGTGCTCGGCTTTGCGGTCACGGCAGCGATGCAGAGCATCATTTCCAGTGCGGCCGACGCCAGCCGCCAGGGCCAGACCCTGGGCGCGGTGAGTTCGCTCAACAGCCTGGCCGCGGTGGTCGCGCCGCTGATCGGCGCGCCACTGCTCGGCTTGGTGTCGCACCTGCCGCAGGGCGACTGGCGCATCGGCGCGCCGTTCTACTTCTGCGCGCTGCTGCAGGCCATGGCGTTCTACCTCGCCTGGCGCCACTTCCACACCCACCCCGCCCTCGCCGTCCAACCCAACCCATGACGCACGACAAGATCCTGATCCTCGACTTCGGCTCGCAAGTCACGCAGCTGATTGCGCGCCGTGTGCGCGAGGCGCATGTCTATTGCGAGATCCACCCCAACGACGTCAGCGACGCCTTCGTCCGCGAGTTCGCGCCCAAGGGCATCATCCTGTCGGGCAGCCACGCCAGCACCTACGAAGAGCACGACCTGCGCGCGCCGCAGGCGGTGTGGGACTGCGGTGTACCGGTGCTGGGCATCTGCTACGGTATGTTCACGATGGCCGTGCAGCAAGGCGGCCAGGTGCAGGCCAGCAGCCACCGTGAGTTCGGTTATGCCGAGGTGCGCGCCCATGGCCGCACGCTGCTGCTGGACGGCATCCAGGACTTCGCCACCGCTGAAGGCCACGGCATGCTCAAGGTCTGGATGAGCCATGGCGACAAGGTCACCGCCATGCCCCCCGGTTTCAAACTCATGGCCAGCACGCCGAGCTGCCCCGTGGCCGGCATGGCTGACGAAGCGCGTGGCTACTACGGCGTGCAGTTCCATCCCGAGGTGACCCACACCGTGCAGGGCAGGGCCTTGCTGGAACGGTTTGTCTTGCAGATCGCCAAGGCCCGGCCCGATTGGGTGATGCGAGACCACATCGCCGAAGCCGTGATCCGCATCCGCGAGCAGGTGGGCGACGAAGAAGTCATCTTGGGGCTGTCGGGCGGCGTCGACTCGAGCGTCGCGGCCGCACTCATCCACCGCGCGATTGGCGACCAACTCACCTGTGTCTTTGTCGACCATGGCCTGCTGCGGCTGAACGAGGGCGACCTGGTGATGGAGATGTTTGTCGACCGCTTGCACGCCAGAGTCATTCGCGTCGACGCGAGTGCGCTCTTTCTGGGCAAACTGGCAGGGGTGACTGATCCCGAGGCCAAGCGCAAGATCATCGGCAGCGAGTTCGTCACCGTCTTCAAGCAGGAAGCCGCCAAGCTCACCCAGGCCGGTGCACGCGGCGCCAAGTGGCTGGCCCAGGGCACCATCTATCCCGATGTGATCGAGAGCGGCGGCGCCAAGACCTCAGCAGGAATCCAAAAGGCCGTCACCATCAAGAGCCACCACAACGTGGGTGGGCTGCCCGAGCAGCTGGGCCTCAAACTATTGGAGCCACTACGAGACTTGTTCAAGGACGAGGTGCGCGAACTCGGCTTGGCCCTGGGCCTGCCGCACGACATGGTCTACCGCCATCCCTTCCCCGGCCCCGGGCTGGGGGTTCGCATCCTGGGCGAAGTGAAGCAAGAGTACGCCGACCTGCTGCGCCGCGCTGACGCCATCTTCATCGACGAACTGCGCGCGTTCAAGGACGAGGCGACCGGCAAGAGCTGGTACGACCAGACGAGCCAGGCCTTCGCCGTCTTCCTGCCCGTGAAGAGCGTGGGCGTGATGGGCGACGGCCGCACCTACGACTACGTGGTGGCCTTGCGCGCGGTACAGACCAGCGACTTCATGACCGCCGATTGGGCCGAACTGCCCTACGCGCTGTTGAAGAAGGTCAGCAGCCGCATCATCAACGAGGTGCGCGGCATCAACCGGGTCACCTATGACGTCTCGAGCAAGCCACCCGCCACCATCGAGTGGGAGTAGTCTCGCGGCTCAGCTCGGTATCGGCGTGCCGGACATGCGGTCGTGACGCAGGAAGTACTGGCGCGCCAGCGCGATCAATTGGAGCTCGCTGGGATGGTCGACCGGCTCATAACCGACGATCCGCTTCGCGGTCTGCGGGCAATGCTTGTCGGCATCGTGTTTGAAGTCGGCCAGCGCCGTTTTCGAGCCGCTGACCATGATCTCGGCAATGTCATCTCGCGTCGCACACATGACCCAAGAATTCATGTTCGCTGCGAACCTGGCTGCCGTGCTGCTTGGTGTAATGGTTGTGCGCCTTGACCCTCTGAGCCTGCACATGCTCGGCTTCGAATTTCAGCCTCTGTGGGTGGATGTGATCAACCAGAACAACGGCTTGGAACAGAGTCATCGTCAATCCTTTCGGTGCTCGCGGCGCGCTTGCCGCCCAGGCAAGCGTGTCGGCCGCCCCGTGCGCGTAGCCTTTGACCGGGCGCAACGGCGATGCACGCCGAGCATCCATCCGGCTGCGCCAGGATGGCGTCGATGACCTCAGCCCGTCGCCGCAGTTGGAGTTGTGCCCAAGGTCGAGCTCAAGCACGCAATTGAGCGTGGCCCGGGCCTGCCGCTTCAAGCCTTGTGCTTGACGGGCGTCTCCGCGGCCGGCTTCCTGTGCTTGCCGTGGAAGGCCAGCGCGGTGGCAAACGCCGAGTCCGCAAAGGTCAGCGCCGTCGCGAAGTCGGCATCCGACAGGGCTCGCGCCGCGTCGTGGCTGCGATAGATGTTGGCGAACTCGCGCTCGCGGCCGGCCTGCACCAACAGGTGGCCCACGCCCACGGCCTCCAGCGCCCGCCAGATCTTGGGGTTGTAGCCGCGCGTCATCTGCAGGATGAAGCCGACCGGGTCGTTGCGCCCCAGCACGGCGGTCAGGCGCAGGATCAGCTCGAACGGCAGGCCGACCTTGCCGTTTTCCACCAGGCCCAGGTAGGAAGGGTCATCGACTTCGAGCGCGCGTCCCAGCTCCTCGAGCGTCAGTCCAGCTGCCTGGCGCAGGTCGTGCAGCAGCGCGGCGCCCTTGGCGACAGCGGCCTTGGGCCCGGGCCGCTGGATGCGCGACTGCGCCAGCACGAAGGCCATGTCGGTGGCCGTGCCCACGTTGCCCAGCACCGCGCTGGCGAGGGTCTGAATCTGGCGCGCGACCGAGGTGACCAGTGAGGCGCGCGCCGGGGCGGGCTTGACTGGCTTGGCCGGTCTTGCCGGTTCGCGCGGCGCGCTGCGTCGCACCCGTGCCACGGCTTGGGCGCTTCGGGCTTTGGTCACCATGCCTGCCTCCGCTCTGATCGAGGCGCCATTGTCATCCGGTGCGCGGCGCCTGGCGCACCAGCCGCCGCAGCATCTCGCCGATGCCCGACTTGGGCAGCGACCGCCACGAGGACGCGCTGCCGCGCAACGACGTGATGCGCATCGGCTGCCAATGACGGCGCAGCCCAAACCGTGCATACGAACGCCCGCTATCCCGATCCCGTCGTTCAGAGGGGAAGGCTGCGCCCCGGGCCATAATCGATTGGGAGCGGTCTGATCGACCGCACGGCGGGCAGCCATGATCAGAGTCCGCTCGACTGCCGGCTGAACGAGCCTGGCAAACCAGTGCGTGAGATCGGCGCTGGGATACTGGTTTTTCGCGCAAGGCTCGATCGCGTCATCAATGAGTCACCCTTGCCAATGCTGATGCCTGACAGGTTGACCACAACAGTCTTCGAGCCCGCGGCCTGTGCTTTCCAAGCCAACGGCTCAGATCGCTCGTTGATGTCATGAGCCGACCCGATGCGATTCCAGCCTGCTTGAGCGGCAGGGCGCACCGGGCGACCCCATGCTGACGATCGACATCGCACCCAGTTTGGCGACTGCGGCACTTGCCGGGCAGCGCGGTGACCGGGTCCTGTTCCGTGGACTGACGCTGACCCTGGTGCATGGGCAAATCGTCTGGCTGCGTGGCCGCAACGGGCGTGGCAAGACCAGCCTGCTGCGCATCCTGGCGGGCCTGTCAGCGCCGGCCGAGGGCGGCGTGTTGTACGGCGGACAGGCACTGCCCACATTGGCGGCCGAGTGGCGCCAGCGTCTGGTCTATATCGGCCACGCCAACGCGCTCAAGGACGACTTGACCGTGGCTGAGTGCGTGCGATTCGCGGCGGCCGTCCAGGGCCGCCAGCCCAGTCAGGGCGATATCGACGCGGCACTGGCCGTCTGGGGCATCCTGCCGCTGCGCAACGCACCGGTGCGCCGCCTCAGCCAGGGCCAACGCCGACGCACGGCCCTGGCCCGTCTGGCATTGCCGCAGCCGCCCTCGATCTGGTTGCTCGATGAGCCCCTCGACGCGCTCGACGACGAGGGCGTTCAGACGCTCTGCACCCTGTTGTCGGGGCAGGCGACCCGGGGCGGCAGCGTGATGCTCACCAGCCACCAGGCGCTGCCGCTGAGCGAGCCGATGCCGACGACGCTGGACCTCGACGCGCTCGAAGCACCGGGCCGTGCGGCATGAGAGCCTTGTTCCTGGCCTTGTTGCTGCGCGATTTGCGTCTGGCGGCGCGACGCCGCCTCGACGCCATGCTGCCGCTGGTGTTCTTCGTTGTGGCCGTCAGCCTGTTCCCGCTCGGCGTGGGGCCCGAGACGCAAACCCTGCGCCAGATCGCGCCCGGCGTGGTCTGGGTCTGCGCCCTGCTGGCGACCATGCTGTCGGTGCAACAGGTGTACGCGGGCGATCAAGCCGACGGTTCGCTCGAGCAACTGCTGCTGGCGCCACAACCGGCCATCGTTGTGGCCGCAGCCAAAAGCCTGGCCCACTGGCTGGTCAATGGCGCGCCCCTGGTCTTGGCCGCCCCGGTGGTCGGGTTGTTGTTCGATCTGTCGCCGGCGGCGCTCGGCGCCCTGGTCATCAGCCTGCTGCTCGGCACACCGGTGCTCAGCCTGCTCGGAGGCCTCGGCGCGGCCCTCACGTTGGGGTTGCGCAGCGCCGGCATGCTGTTGATCTTGATCGTCCTGCCGTTGACCATGCCAGTGTTAATCTTCGGCGCCGGAGCCGTGGTCGCCGTGGAGGCTGGCCAGTCGCCGGCTGGGCATTATTCCTTGCTCGGTGCCTTGCTGATTGCCACACTCATCGGCGCGCCGCTGGCCACCGCAGCAGCTTTGCGGATCTCGACCGAATGATTGCCGTCCACCCTCGACATGACTGATGGCCTGCGCTTCTTCACCTTTGCAGCACCGTCGCGCTTCTACGCCCTGACGGGGCTGCTGACGCCCTGGCTGTGGCTGCTGGCCATCGGCCTGGCCGCAGCCGGCCTGTGGATCGGCTTCTTCGTCGCGCCGACCGATGCCACCCAGGGCGACGCCTACCGCATCATCTTCATTCACGTGCCCGCGGCGTGGATGTCGATGCTGCTCTACCTGGTGATGGCTTTCTGGGCCGCCGTCGGCTGGGCCTTTAAGGCCCGCCTGGCATCGATGCTGGCCCGCGCCATAGCACCCACTGGCGCCATGTTCACGGTGCTGGCCTTGTGGAGCGGTGCGTTGTGGGGCCGGCCGACCTGGGGCACCTGGTGGGTCTGGGACGCGCGCCTGACCTCGGAGCTGATCCTGCTCTTCCTCTATCTCGGCTACATCGCGCTGGCCGAGGCCATCGATGACACGCGTCGGGCCGACCAGGCCAGCGCCTTGCTGGCCGTGGTTGGCGCCATCAACGTGCCGATCATCTATTTTTCGGTGCGCTGGTGGAACACGTTGCACCAGGGCGCCACGATCAGCCTCACAGCGGCCCCCAAGATGGCCAGCACCATGCTCACGGCCATGTTGCTGATGACCTTTGCCTGCTGGGCCTACGCCTTTGCAGTGGCCTTTACCCGCACGCGGGCGCTGATTCTCGAGCGTGAGCGCGACACAGCCTGGGTGCGTGAACTGGCCGCCACAGCGCCAGGCACCCGGGGAGCCTGAAATGCAGTGGACCAGTGCGAGCGAGTTCTTCGCCATGGGCGGCTACGGCCTGTATGTCTGGGGCACCTACGGCGTTGCAGTCGCCTTGATGCTGCTGGAGCCCTGGCTGGCGGTGAGGCGTCGGCGCCGCGCCTTGCGCGACGCGGCGGCTGCCGAAGCCTGATCCGGCGCAATCCAACCTTGTTCACTCACCTGCTCGATCCATGACCGATCCGATCGCTACCCTGCGCCAGGCGCTGCAGCAACTTCAACAAGCGCACGCCAGCGGCGCGTTGGACGCAGCCGCGTACGAGGCAAGCAAGGCCCCCCTGGAACGGCAACTCGTGGCTGCGGTCATGGCGGCGCCGACCGCGCCAGTCGCCGCGGCACAGGTCGGCCCCAGCGCGGCGCCCCGGATCGGCGTGCGCCTGGGGGCCATTGCGGCTGCACTGGTGGTTCTGATCGGGGGCATCGGCTACGCCTGGACCGGCTCGCCCGCGCAGCTGAGCCGGTCCCCTGCGGCGGCCGCCGTCGCAGCGGCTGCCAGCCCCGACGCGGCGTCCCCCGCAGCAGACTTCTCGCGCGAGCAGGTCGAGGCCATGGTGGCTCGCCTGGCCGCGCGCATGCAGGAGCAGCCGGACGACGCAACCGGCTGGGCCATGCTCGGCCGCTCCTACGCGGCGCTGGGCCAGGCGCCTCAAGCGTTGGCGGCTTTTGAACGCGCGCTGAAATTGAAGCCTGACGACGCCTCGACCCTGGCCGACTACGCCGACGCGTCGGCCGTTCAGAACGGCGGCACCCTCGAAGGGGAGCCGCTCAAGTTGATCGAGCGGGCGTTGACCTCCGACCCGACCCATGTCAAGGCCCTCGTGTTGGCCGGCACCGCGGCCTTCAACCGCGAGGACTACGCCGGCGCCGTGGCCTTCTGGGAGCGGGCGGTCGAAGTCGGGCCGGCCGACAGCGGGCTGGTCGAGATGGCGCGCGGCGGCATCGCCGAGGCGCGCGAGCGCGGCAAGTTGCCGGCAGCGGCCCAGGCCAGCGCCGCGAAGCCTGCGCCAACGCCCGCCCTCTCAGCGGCGAGTGCCGTCAGCGGCCGCGTCAGTCTGGCGCCGGCCATGCAGGGCAGGGTGCAACCCGAAGACACCGTGTTCGTGTTCGCCCGCCCCGCCAACGGCTCGCGCATGCCCTTGGCCATCCTTCGCTTGCAGGTCAAGGACCTGCCGGCGACCTTCACGCTCGACGACAGCCTGGCCATGTCGCCCGCCGCGCGGCTGTCCGGAGCCGGAACGGTGGTGGTCGGCGCACGCATCAGCAAGTCAGGCCAGGCCATGCCTCAGCGCGGTGACCTCGAAGGGCTGAGCAGTCCGGTGCCGGTCGGCAGCGCGGGGGTCAGTGTGGTGATCGCCAGCGACGTGCAGTAGTGCTCCAGGGGCTTGGGGCGCGCTGCGCCGAAGCTGGGCGGCACGCCTCTGCGGTGCCCTCGAAACGACAGGCGGCAAGCGCCCGCGCAAGCGCGCCGGCACAATGTGGCCGAGGCGGGCTGGACAGCCCGCGAGGAGGCCCCCCGATGCGGATCATTTTTGGCTTGATGACGTTGCTGCTGGCGCTGGCCATAGTCGGCAGTCTGGCGAAGAACCAGCTGCAGGCGCTGGGCCAGATCGGCAGCACCAGCACGCGTGCACCGACCGACGCCGAGGGCAAGGCGGTGACCGACGCGGTGATGGGCCGCACGCGCGAAGGTGCCGCCACGGCCGCGGTGCCCGGGGGCATGGGCGGCATGGCCGGCGCCACGCCGGCGATGGTCGAGGGCACCGTGCCGATGCAAGCGCAAGCGATCCAGAACAACATGCGCGATGCCACCAACGCCGCGCTGCAAAAGGGCGTCGAACGCAGCAACGGCGCCCTGCCATGATCGAGGACTTCGCCCAGCCGACACCCGCGCAGGACGAGTACGCCATGCGCCTGGCGCTGGACCAGGCGCTGAACGCGCAGTTGGCCGGCGAGGTGCCCGTTGGCGCGGTCATCATGCGCACGGTGGATGGCGTGCCGCAGGTGCTTGCCACCGGCTACAACCGCCCGATCACGACCCACGACCCGACGGCGCATGCCGAGATCGTGGCCTTGCGCCACGCCGCCCAACTGCTGGAGAACTACCGTCTGCCGGGCTGCACGCTGTACGTCACGCTCGAGCCCTGCGCGATGTGCGCAATGGCCTTGCTGCACGCCCGGGTGGGCCGCGTCGTTTTCGCCGCTGCGGACCCGAAGACCGGGGCCGCGGGCTCCGTCGTGAACCTGTTCGAGCAGACCCGGCTGAATCACCACACCACGCTCGAGGGCGGTCTGCTGGCGGAGCCGGCAGGGCAGTTGCTGCGCGATTTTTTTGCCGAGCGTCGCGCAGCCCAGCGGGCCGGGCGCGAAGCACCCACCGAACCCCTGCCGGTGCCCGAGGTGATCGAGTCCAACTTCGGGATCCTCGGTTGAGCGCCGGCGCGCCGGCGCTGGTGCTGTTGTCGCCGGCCGGCGTGGTTGCTGAGCCGGCGGCTTTGCGACGTGCGGCCAAGCGCCTGACTCGGCATGGCTTCGCCGTGCAGATCGATGCAGCCGCGGCGGCGCGAAATCAACGCTTTGCCGGCGATGACGACACCCGCCTGGCCGCCTTGCACCGCGTGGCCGAAGCCGCGCCCTCGGTGGCCATGGCCAGCCGCGGCGGCTACGGCCTGACACGCTTGCTCGACCGCATCGACTGGCCCTTGCTGGCACGCAGCGTCGAGCGCGGAACACGCTGGGTAGGGCACAGCGACATCACCGCCTTGCAACTCGGCCTGCTGGCGCATGCCGGCAAGGGCCGCAAGCCGGTCAGCTGGGCCGGTCCGCTGGCGCTGGACCACTTCGGCCGCACGGACGAGCAGGGCGGTGTCGACGACGTCACCGAGGCCTGCTTTCTCGAAGCCATGCGCGGCGAGCTCGAAGCCGTCGGTTTTCGCACCGAGAGCGGCTTCGAGGGCCTCGAGCTGCAAGGCATCCTGTGGGGCGGCAATCTGACCGTGCTGATGAGTCTGCTCGGCACGCCGCATTGGCCGCGCATCAAGCGCGGCATCCTCTTTCTCGAAGACGTCAACGAGCATCCCTACCGGATCGAGCGCTGCCTGCTGCAGTTGCATCAAGCCGGCGTGCTCGACGCGCAGCGCGCGGTCGTGCTGGGCCACTTCAACCACTGGAAGCCGTCGCCGCTGGACCGGGGTTACACCCTGAAGACGGCGGTGGCGCGGGTGCGCAGCGTGACAGCTACGCCCATCCTCACTGGCCTGCCGATGGGCCACGTGCCGACCATCGTCAGCCTGCCTGTCGGTGCGCGCGTCACGCTGGCCACGCAGGGACGCGAAGCCTTCATCGGCTGGTGAAATCCCGCCCCGTCCGGACTGGTGTGCAGGGCTAGAATCCACGCCACGCCTTGCGCAACGACCGTCATGAGCGGTGCTGACGCAAGGCGATTTGATTTCTGGCGGAGCACCGCAACATGGGCGGATTGATGCGAATTCTTGCGGCCGCATTGCTGGGCCTGCTTGGCGGCTGCGACAACAGCCCGTGGGCCAAGGGCGCCGCGTCGGAGAACACGATCTATTCGGCGATGATCGAAAACACGCCGCGTCATCTCGACCCGACCGCGTCGTACTGGTCCAACGACACCCTGGTGACCTACCAGGTCTATGAGCCGCCCTACGGCTATCACTATTTCAAGCGGCCCTACGAGCTGGTGCCCAAGTCGGCCGAGAAGGTGGTCGCACCTTTCTACCTCGACAAGAACGGGCAGCGCCTGGCCGACGATGCGCCGGGTGAACTGGTGGCCGAGAGCGTGTACGAGATCCCCATCAAGAAGGGCATCCTGTACCAGCCCCACCCGGCCTTCGCGCTGGACGCGAAGGGCGCCCACCGCTACCACGCGGCGGCGGCGGGCGGTCTGGGCGAGCGCCGCACGCCGATAGACTTCGAGCAGACCGGCACCCGAGAACTGGTCGCGGAGGACTTCGTGTACGCCTTGAAGCGGCACGCCACGACGCGCATCACGACACCGATCTACGGCGTCTTCTCGGAGTATGTGCTGGGCCTGAAGGACTATGGCGAGTTGATCAAGCGCGAGGACGCGCTGCTGCGCAAGGGCCTGGACCCGGCCAGCCTGGACCGGCCCTTCCTCGATTTCCGCCGCTGGCCCTTGGCCGGCGCCACCGCCCCCGAGAAACACCTCTTGCGCATCCGCCTGCAGGGCAAGTACCCGCAGTGGAAGTACTGGATGCAGATGACCTTCATGGCGCCGGTGCCCTGGGAAGCCGACGCCTTCTATGCCCAACCCGGCATGGCCGAGCGCGGCATGACGCTCGACCAATGGCCCGTCGGCACCGGCCCCTACATGGTCACGGCGTTCGAGAAGGACCGCCGCATCGTGATGGCGCGCAACCCCAACTACCGCGGTGAGCTCTACCCGTGCGAGGGCATGCCCGAGGACAAGTCTGCCGGACTGTTGGCGGACTGTGGCAAGAAGACCCCGTTTGTCGACACCATCGTGGCCAGCGTCGAACGCGAGGGCACGCCTCAGCGCAACAAGTTCCGCGACGGTTACTACGACCTCGAAGTCTTCGAGCGCACCGACACCGGCACCAGCTACATCGTCGAAATGCTCGACTCCGACGAGGTCCGTGCCGACTACGAGAAGAAGGGCTTCACCTTCCCGAAGTACGCCGACGTGAACAGCTACATCGTCGGCTTCAACATGCTCGACCCGGTGCTGGGTAACGGCGACACGCCGGCGCAGGCCGAGCGCGGCCGCAAGCTGCGCCAGGCGATCACCATCGCGATCGACTGGGACGAGTACTCGCGCATCTTTCCGAAGAAGGGCGGCCAGACTGCGATGAGCCCCTTGCCCGATGGCATCCCGGGCTCGCGCGAGGGCACGCCCGAGGGCATCAACCCGGTGACGCACCGGCTGGTCAATGGCAAGGCCGTGCGGCGGCCGATCGAGGACGCCAGGAAGCTGATGGTCGAGGCCGGCTACCCGGCAGGGCGCGACGCGAAGAGCGGCAAGCCCCTGGTCATCAACTACGACTACTACGCCCCACCCACGCCCGAACGCAAGCCCGAGATCGATTGGGTGGTGCGCCAGTTCGCCAAGCTCGACATCCAGCTCGAGGTGCGCGCCACCGACAACAACCAGTTCCAGGACAAGGTGCGCAAGGGCAAGCACCAGGTGTTCTGGAGCGGCTGGAATGCCGATTACCCCGACGCCGAGAATTTCCTGTTCCTGATGTACGGCCCCAACGCCAAGAGCGTCTCCGACGGCGAGAACACCGCCAACTACCAGAACCCGGCCTACGACAAGCTCTTCGCGCAATTGAAGATGCTCGACGACGGCCCCGAGAAGCAGGCAGTCATCGACAAGATGGTCACCATCCTGCAGCAGGACGCACCCTGGAGCTTCGGCTTCTACCCCTGGGCCTCGACGGCGGTGCAGAGCTGGGTGCACAACTCCAAGCCGGCGATCCTGATCCGTGACCACGGCCGCTACCTGCGGCTAGACACCCAGGCCCGGGCGACCCGGCTGGCGGCCTGGAACCAGCCGCGTTACTGGCCTGTGGTGCTCATCGTCGCCTCGCTGGTCGCTGTGGTCTGGTTTGCGCGCCGCAGCCTGCGCCAGCGCGAGCGCATGAACGCGCGCGGCGAAGTGCTCGCCGCCTGAGCCCGACGGATCCCAGCCGATGCTGAACTACCTCGTTCGCCGCACGCTCTATGGCGTGTTGATCCTGATCGGCGTCAACCTGGCCACCTTCTTCCTCTTCTTCACCGTCAACACGCCCGACGATATGGCGCGCCTGAACATCGGCGGCAAGCGCGTGACCCAGGAGTTGATCGAGAAGTGGAAGGGCGAGCGCGGCTACGACAAACCGCTGTACTGGAACGCGCCCAAGGCCGGCAGCGAGAAAGTCACCGAGACCATTTTCTGGGAGCGATCGATCTCGCTCTTCACGCTGCACTTCGGCCGCGCCGACAGCGAGAGTGCCGGCGACATCGGCGACGAGGTCAAGCGCCGCATGTGGGTGAGCGTGCAGCTGGCCTTGCCGATCTTCATCCTGCAGGTGATCGCCAGCGTGTCCTTCGCGCTCTTGCTGGTGATGTTCCGCCATACCCGGCTCGATCTGGCCGGCGTGGTGCTCTGCGTCGTGATGCTGTCGATCTCGGGCTTGTTCTACATCATCGTCGGCCAGTACCTGTTCGCCCGCGTGCTCAAGCTGGTGCCGATTTCGGGCTACGCCGGCGGTCTGGATGTGCTGCGCTTCCTGGTCCTGCCGGTGATCTTGTCGGTGGTGGCCCGCCTGGGCACCGAAGCCCGGCTCTACCGGGCGATGTTCCTCGAGGAAATCGGCAAGGACTACGTGCGCACCGCGCGGGCCAAAGGCCTGAGCGAGACGGTGGTGATGTTCCGGCATGTGCTGCGCAACGCCATGATCCCGATCATCACCAGCGCCGGCGGTTATCTGCCGATCGTCTTTCTCGGCAGCCTGGTGTTCGAGAGCTTCTTCGGCATCCCGGGCCTGGGCGCCTATGTCATCGAGGCCATCGGCAAGCAGGACTTCGCCATCGTGCGCACCATGGTTTTCGTCGGCTCGGCGCTCTACATCGCCAGCTACATCCTGATCGACGTCGCCTACACCTGGGTCGACCCGAGAGTGCGCCTGGCCTGAACCGTGCCGAAAATCGTTCTGCTCTGGACCGACGCCGCGATGTGGCTGCTGGTGCTTGCCTTGGCGGTCTACATCGTGTCGGTGCTGCGCAAGCCGGCGCTGGCCGCGTCCTGGCGCAAGGTGTTTGCCGATGGTCCTGCGCTGGCCTCCTCGGTGATTCTGCTGGTGTGCCTGCTGATCACCCTGCTCGACAGCGTTCACTTCCGCGCCGCATTGCCACCGGCAGCTGGCAGCACCGCCGGCAGCGTGGCCTACGAAACCCGCACGCGCTCGCTGCTCGATGTGGCGCTGCGCAGCCTGTCGGAGTCGCGCGAGACGACCTATTCGCGGCCCCTGGCGTATGAGAGCTTCACCAAGGAGACGGTCGACGTCGGCGGCCAACCGGCGCGCGTGGCGCCGCGGTTGGTGCACGGCGGCGTGCACCTGATCCAGCCCGAGACCCAGTGGGCGGGCGACATCACCCGCCGTGTCCTGCTCGGCCTGTTGCTCGGCCTGGCCTTCACCGCCGCCCTGACGGCGGCGACCGTCGGCGCCGTGGCGCGGTCCGCCAAGGTCGGCTGGCGCGAAGCAGCGCTGCGCCTCTGGCATGGCGAAACCGCCATCCCCTGGAAGGTTGCGATCACCACGGTGCTGGGGCTGTCCTTGATCGGCGGCCCGATCGCGACGCTGATGGGCGGCTACCACGTCTTCGGCACCGACATCACCGGCAACGACGTGCTCTACCAGACCTTCAAGAGCATCCGCACCGCCTTTGTCATCGGCTCGCTGGCCACGCTGGCCACGTTGCCGCTGGCCGTGGTGCTCGGGATCATGGCGGGCTACTTCAAGGGCTGGGTCGACGAGGCCATTCAGTACCTCTACACGGTGCTGTCGTCGGTGCCGAACATCCTGCTCATCGCCGCCTGCGTGTTGATGGTGCAGGTGTTTCTCGACAAGCACCCCGAGTTGTTCGAGACCGGCCTGGAGCGTTCCGACCTGAAGCTCTTTTTGCTCTGCATGGTGCTGGGCCTGACCGGCTGGGCCGGGCTTTGCCGGCTGCTGCGCGCCGAGACACTCAAGCTGCGCGAGCTCGACTACGTACAGGCGGCGCAGGCCTTCGGCGTCGGCCACCGCCAGATCATGCAGCGCCATGTGTTCCCCAACGTCGCGCACCTGATGCTCATCGTCACCGTGCTCGAGTTCTCCTCATTGATCCTGTACGAAGCGGTGCTGTCCTATGTCGGCGTGGGCGTCGACCCGGCCATGAACAGCTTCGGCGGCATGATCAACCTGGCGCGCAACGAAATGAGCCGCGACCCGGTCGTCTGGTGGCCGTTTGCCGCAGCGTTCACCTTCATGGTCGCCCTGGTGCTGGCCGCCAACCTGTTTGCCGACGGCGTGCGCGACGCCTTCGACCCGCGCTCCCGCGCCTTCCGGCCGCGCCTGTCGACACGCAAGGCGGCGCAGGCCTGACGACCCATGCTCGACATCCAAGACCTCAAGGTGGCGCTCGACGGTGAGGCCGGCGTGGTGCGCGCCATCGACGGCCTGCGCCTGTCAATCCAGCGCGGCGAGACCTTTGCCCTGGTGGGCGAGAGCGGCTGCGGCAAGAGCATGACCGCACTGGCGCTGATGCGTTTGCTGCCGGAGAACGGCCGCATCACGGCCGGTCGCATCGAGCTGGAGGGCCAGGACACCCTGGCCCTGGCCGAGAGCCAGATGCGCGCCGTGCGCGGTGGCCGTATCGGCATGATCTTCCAGGAGCCGGCCACCAGCCTGAACCCGGTGATGAAGGTCGGCCAGCAGATCGTCGAAGCCATCGAAGCCCACACCGCCCTGCGCGGCGACGCTGCCCGCACCAAGGCCATCGACTGGCTGCGCCGCGTCGGCATTCCCGAGCCTGAGCGGCGCATCGACGAGTACCCGTTTCGCATGAGCGGCGGCCAAAAGCAGCGCGTGATGATCGCGATGACCCTGGCCACCGAGCCCGATTTCCTGATCGCCGACGAGCCGACCACGGCGCTGGACGTGACGATCCAGAAGCAGATCCTCGACCTGCTGCGCGACCTGCAGCGCGAGCAGGGCATGGGCCTCTTGCTGATCACCCACGACCTGGCGGTGGTGGCCGGCATGGCCCAGCGCGTGGCCCTGATGTACGCCGGTCAGATCATCGAAGTCGCGAGCGCCGACGAGTTCTTCAGCTCGCCCAAGCACCCCTATGCCCAGGCCTTGTTGCGTGCGCTGCCCGACGCCGGCCGCCGCGGCGAGCCGCTGGCGGCGATTGCCGGCACGGTGCCTGCATTGACTGCGACCTTTGTCGGCTGCCGCTTCGCGCCGCGCTGCGCCAGCGTGATGCCGAATTGCGCCACCACATTGCCCGAGCTGAGGCTGCTCGGCCCGACGCGCAGCGTGCGCTGCCTGCTGTATGTCGAGGGCGGG
>Ga0163144_10001984_pt1 | contig 47832 bp, 46 predicted proteins | sample OliLak19BULKMAT1_FD_123175 | JGI IMG/M metagenome (GOLD analysis project Ga0163144, IMG submission 123175) | Freshwater microbial mat bacterial communities from Lake Vanda, McMurdo Dry Valleys, Antarctica - Oligotrophic Lake LV.19.BULKMAT1 | ecosystem: Environmental > Aquatic > Freshwater >... | reverse complement strand
TCCTATTTGATTCGGGCGTTTCGCCCCTATCTTAGGCACGCGTTTTTGCTCGGTGGCGAGTAGGAGGACGACACAGGGAGGAGATGGTGAACATTCCAGTGCGCGTCGAACCCCCGGACAGTAGTCCGGCCGATGTGGAGTATCGATGGGATTCTGACACCGACATCCTGTCGGCGTCGGTTCGTCCGGATCGAGTGGTGGAGAGGGCTCGGGTCACGGCGCTCGAACTTGAGGGAGCCGATGGCTCATGGCTCATTCTCGATGTGCGGGGGGGAAGAATCAGCGGAGTGGAGGTCGCAGTCTGGCCCGAACTTCGAACGCGGGCCGATCTCGCCCCACCGGCCGTCGTGGAGAACGGCACTGTGATCATTGGCGCGGTGGAGAGCGGGAGGCGACTCGCGGTGGAAGTCGAAACGATGCTCGCCGCCGAAGCCGATCGTACGGAGCGTACGATACATTTCCTGCTCGGCGGCCTTCGCGAAACTCGAACGGTACGTATTGCCCGAGCTATTCTCGTAGACATCGATCGGCGTGATCGAATCGCAGGCCTCTGGTTGCTCGATGTTCCCCCGTATCCTGACTAATCGTGATAACGACCATCGTGCTCATCAAGGCCGATCCAAAGCACATCCCGGACACCGCCCGTGCCATCGCGGGTATCGAAGGGGTGCAGGATGTCTATTCGGTATCTGGCGAATGGGATCTTGTGGCGGTGGTCAAGGTGGCGGACTACGAGCAGATTGCCGAAGTGGTCACGGAGCGCTTCCCGGAAGTATCCGGCATACTTCGCACACAGACGCTCACCGCCTTTCGTGCCTACTCCAAGAAAGATATGGAGCAGGCGTGGGACATCGGAGTGAACTGAGCGTCCAACGATCGGCTGCCTACGGCCGCGGAAGCACCGTGATCGTCGCCGCCCGCTCTCGGCCATTGTCCTCGAATAGCACGGGGATGCGGTCGGCGAATCGGGCCCGGAGCGCGGCGTTTTTCTCACCAAGGTCGCGCACGACGAGAATGTCGCTCTCCAGCCCCTCGGCGTTGAACTGATACATGCGGTCGATGGCGACGTCGAAGAGCGTCCCTCGTTCTCGCACGAAAACGAGGAGCTTTCCCCGATCCCGCTGCATCGCTTCCAGCGTGTCGAAGGCCGCGAATCGGGCGGGGCTTCCGGTGTAGGCGCTGCGGTTCCATGGTTCATCGAGCGTTGTGCGCGGCCACCGGCCCTGCACGTTGAGCAATCCGCTGCAGGCAAAGGTTGCCGCCAGGAGACTCGCCCCCAACCGAGGACGCTCCCGCATGAGGGTCAGGCACCCGGCTGCAATCCATATGTAGATAAAGGGGAGATATTCGGTGTAGAAGCGAATCTCCGATCCCCAGTAGAAAAAGTAGAGGGCGGGAAGAATCAGAAAGACGGCAAGCACCAGCCAGCGCGGCCGGTATCGGTGCGCGGCCAGCACGACCAGAATGGGGGCGAACAGCGCGTAGGGTAGGAACGAGAAGTTGATGCCGACAATTCGCTGCAGCAGGTGCGAGACCGCATCGCGCGGCGTGAAGGTGATGGGCACCCGTACGCGCTCCATCTGGTCGTTGAAGCCGGTAAATCCACGGATCCCGAACCCCATGTTGTATCCGTCGCCGTACATGGCCTGATAACTGATGCGAAGGGGCTCGCCGTTGGTGGCCCAGTTGTAGTGAAAGAACCAGGCCGCCAGCGGAATGGCGCCGACCACCACCGTCAGGGCGCAGCGTAGCACTTCGCCCCTCGTGAGTCGCTGCCGAACCACCAGCCAGAGCCCGAGCGACGCGCCTAACGCTACTCCGGTCAGCGTGCGCACCGTGACGGCAACCGCCAACGCCACCCCCACCGCGAGCCAGCGCCACACCCGCCCACGCGGCGTGGCCCCCTCGCTCTGCAGGAGCCAGAGGGCCGACACGGCAATACAGAAAATCGTGGCGGCGTGGGCCATGTACCCGGCATGCATCAGAATGAACCACGGCTGTACGAGCAGCAGCGCGGCGCCTAACAAGCCGGCCGCACGCGAGTAGAGGAGCGCCCCCAGCCGAAACGTCACCCAGATCGTCAGCGTTCCGAAAATGATCCCGCTCCACCACCGCAGCCCGATGAGATCAAACAGGGCCAGCAGCGCCGGCCATCCTGGGGTGTACATCCCGTACAGTCCACCGCTCGGCGTGAGGCCGAGTTTGCGCATGGAGAAGAAGGGAATTAACTCCGGGTCGAGATGCCACGCGTAGTCGCCATGCCAGATCCACTTGCTCTGTAGTATGTAGATGCTCTCATCGCTTACCACCGCCCACCGACCCACGCTGGCCCAGTGGACGGCGCCGAGCAGGATCACGCTGATCACAAGGAGTGCGGGAAGCGCCCACCGCGGCGGCTCCCACGCCAGCCAGTCACCGCCGCCTCCTGCCTCACGCGTGCCGAGCAACCAGAAGGCAATCGCCCATCCCATGAGCGTGGGCGCTACGCTCCCGAAGACGGCGTAGTTGCGCGGCTGCATGGCGTCGATGAGGGGGAACGCAGCCGCGGCCGCCACCGTCGCGGTCATCAGGATCGGCACCAGCACCGTGTACGGGCGTGAGCGAAGCACGTGTCTGGCGCGCATGGCCCCGGCGCCCAACGCCGTCAGCAGTACCAGTGCCAGCACCTCGAGCGTCAGATTGCCGAGCGGTAGAAACTCGACGGCGCTGGCCAAAATGACCGAGGGCAGCACCGCGTTCGCGAGCAACCAGACTGTTGACGGTGCGGCGCGGGGCATATCCCGCTGCTGGGTCGGCATTCGTGGAAGGTCTGGGAAAAGTGTTCGAGGAGGACTCGGCGACGGCAAACAGGGCAGAGGCCGTGCCAGCATGTCGCTTAAATCTGTCACGCGACGGGCCAACGCGCGCAGCACACGGCTGGAGAAGGCGTCGGGCCTGCCATTCGGGAGCTTCGCGGACCGCACGGTGTAGGTAACCGATGTCGCCAATCTGGAAGACGATGCGAAGAAGCAGCACTTCCGGTCGCAGGTCTGTCGGCGGGTGGTGGGGAGTTCGGGCGCCGATGTATTGACGGATGGACCCGGACAAAGTGGCGTCGCCGGGGTATGCCGTGTTCGGCACGTCAACCAAGATCACGCTGGCCACGCTCGACCGGGGCAGTTGATGGTACGGCACCCGCATGTTGCACAACCGATCTTCGCTCGCTTTCCTCGCCTAGCGGTGCTATCCGCGCGCGACAGCGCCGAGCGTTTCCCTCAGGGCGAAGAGCCGTCGCTGTGGGAGGCGGCGCTGCGACCACTCCGAGCGCTGAATCCGCACCTTACCCTGTCATCGATCGATGTCGTGTTCGAAGGTTACTACAGCGACGACGAAATTCTGCGGGCGCGCGACCGCACCCTGCGCGAGCGTCCCGCCGACGTGACGGGTCACTTCAAGGTGCCGTTCCAGTCTCTGGCGACCGCGCGCCGTGCGACCTGCCCTGCGCCGCGAGCGCGCAAGCCTGCGCCGTTCGGCGATCCCTACAGTGCCTAACGATGATCCGACAGACGTCGTACGCTGGGATGATGCTGGTCGTCGCCGCCATGTGCGGGTCGGGCGCCTTTCCGGCACGGGCGCAGGCGCCGGTCCCTTTGGCGACGGGAGGGGCCGTGCTATTGCAGCTGCGGCCGAAACCGGGGGATATGCTCCGACTCCGGCTGGACCAGACCATTGAGATGGGTGGCGGTTCGCGGAGCGACGATGACTCCACGACCAGCGACGTCACGTCACTGGTGATGTTGGCCCGAATTTCCGTGGAGTCGGCGGACGTGGAGGGTGCGACCGTGCTGGCCCACACCGACTCCGTGCGCATCAGCAGCGACAACAACTATCAGTCCGCCATTCTGACGTCGGCGCGCGCACTCGAGGGGCAACGCTTTCGCTTCCGCGTGGCGCCCGATGGGGCGACCACCGTTGTTGGGGGAGACGCGTGGGCAGTCCCGGCGGTCGGTTCACTGCTTTCGCAACTTCCCGCCACCCTGCCGCGTGTCCCAGTGGCGCCCGGTGCCAGCTGGAATCGTGCGGTCGAGATTCCGCTCGCCGCTACTCCCGATGGAAAGGCGACCGCCACCCTGACCGCGACATTTCGCTTTGATTCGCTCTCCAGAACAGGTGAGTTTGCGTACCTGTCGATGAAGGGGCGCCTCGTTCGCTCGGGCCCCATGCCGGGTAACGGAGGCGAGGGGCAACAGACAAAGGGATTCGTGCAGACATCGGGAAGTGTGTCGGGGAGCATTTTGATCGATCGTCGGCGCGGATGGATCACCGACGCTCACACCGTGATTGCCCTTCGCTCGCTAGTCTCGGGAACGGGGAAGGATTCCGCTCCGATACGGGTTCGCATGAGAATCACGCAGTGGATGCGGGTGATGTAACCGTGACGGAACGCCGGAAACGCATGGCGCGTCCAGGGGTGCTAACCCGCAGCCGCACGTGTATTTTGGTCTCGTGCGTCTCATCCATCTTTCCGATCTGCACCTTGGCTACCGCCAGTATCAGCGGCAGACTTCCGCAGGGAACAACCAGCGGGAAGCTGACGTGGCGTCCGTATTTCGCACCATCGTCGATCGGATCATCGCCCTTGCGCCTGATGTAGTCGTTCTGGCGGGCGACATCTTTCACAACGTGCGGCCGCCCAACCCGGCCATCGTGCACGCCTTCACCCAGTTTTCCCGTCTCACGCAAGCACTCCCGAACAGCATTGTGGTGATGGTGGCGGGAAACCACGACTCTCCGCGCGCTGCCGAAACAGGATGCATTCTGCGTCTCTTTCCGCCGTTGGGGATTCATGTGATTGAGGGCGCGGCGCAGCGCCTCGACTTCCCCGCTCGTGGCCTCTCGGTGCTCGGCGTCCCGGACACCGGCGTTCCGCAGCGCGTGGTGCTCGATCCCAATCCGAATGCGGCGCGCAACGTGCTCGTGTTGCACGGCGAGGTGGCGGGAGTGCTGCCGGCGTCGGCGGCGGGGGTCGAACGGACATCCGTGAAGGTCACGCTGGAGGAAATTGGCGCGTCGCGCTGGAGCTTCGTGGCGTTGGGCCACTATCACGTCTTCCGGAAGCTCGCGCCTAACGCGTTCTACTCTGGCTCGATCGAGTATACGAGTGCGAACCCGTGGAGCGAGATTCAGGAGGAGCGCGCGGCCAAGCTTTCCGGCAAGGTCTTTATTGAGTACGACCTTGAGTCGGGGAAGCGCACCGTCCACTCCATCAAACCGGCCCGTGCGCTGGTGGATCTACCGTGTATTGAGGGGCGTGGCATGACTGCGGCGGACATCGACGTTCTCATCCGCGCCCATGTGAGTAAGGTGTCGGGTGGAATTGGTGACAAGATCGTGCGTCAGGTCGTGCGGGATGTACCGCGACATATTGCCCGCGAAATCGACCACAAGCTGCTGCGCGAGTACAAGAAGCGCGCGCTGCATTTCCATCTGGACATCCGGCGGCCTAACATCCTGCGTCCGGCCGTGGGTCAGGGAGCAGCCGGACGTCGCGCCTCGCTCATGGAGATGGTGCGCGAAAAGCTCCGGAGCCGTCCCCTTCCCGGCGATATCGATCGGCAACGGCTGGTGGACATGGGATTGCACTACCTGTCCGAAGCGGAGCAGCGTGAGGGAACCGCCGCAATAGTGCCCGGCGGCCGATCGGAGGACGAGGCGTGAGGCTCAACGCGCTTCACCTCGTCAACTTCCGGCAGCACGTCGACACGCGCATCGAGTTCGACCTCGGACTGACGGGGATCATCGGACCGAATGGCGCCGGAAAGACGACCATTCTCGAAGCGATTGCCTGGGCCCTGTACGGACAGCAGGCAGCCCGAGGCACCAAGGATTTTATTAGGTTCTCACGCGCCACGCCGCGTTCGGCGGTGCGGGTGGAACTCGACTTCGAGCTCGCTGGCCATCGGTATCGCGTCGTGCGCGGCCTAACGAGCGCCGAGCTCTTTCTCGACGGTGGTGAGGAGCCCATCGAAAAGTCACTCACGGCGGTGAGCGACATGTTGCAGCGGCGGCTTCGGATGACCCGCGCGGAGTTCTTCAACACCTACTTCACGGGGCAGAAGGAACTGACCGTAATGGCGGCCATGGGGCCGTCTGAGCGGGCGCAGTTCCTGTCGAGGGTGCTGGGGTACGACAAACTGCGCGCGGCGCAGGAACTGGTACGAGAGCAGCGGATGCTGATCGTGGCCCAGCTTTCTGGGTTGCGCACGATGATGCCCGATCCCGACGCGATCGCGGCGGCCCTGAGCGATGCGAGGTCGCGACGGCGTATGGGCGAGCTGCAGCTGTCGGTGTCTGAGACTCGTCTGAGTGACGCCGGGGCGGCCCTCGGCACGATTGCACCCAGCTGGAAGGAAGCGCAGGTGGCGCGCGAGAAGATGCAGGAGCTGGTGGGCGAGCTGCGTGTGGTCGAGAACGACGAGGCCGCGCGGGGGCGCGACGTGGAGCGGATCGACAAGGAATTGTCCGATACCGCCACGGCGCGTTTGGAGCTCGAGGCGCTTGCCGCCGAGTTGGCCCCCCTAGCCACCGTGGCTTCCGAGTTTCGCCGCTTCGAGGAGTTGGCCCGCGAGGAAGGGCGCCGCCAGACGCTGGCGGATACGGACAAGGCGCTGGCCGATGAGGTGGCGCGGCTGAAGGAGCGGCGCGAGAAGATCGGGCATGCCCCGCAACTGGAAGAGGAGGTGACCGAGGGGCTCGAGCGCAAGCGTCGAGAACTGGAGGAATCCCTAGGTCTCGTGGAAGCACGGCGCACGGAGTGGGTGCGCGACCGGCAGGAGGCGGAAACCAAGCGCGACGCCCTGCGCAAGCAGTACCAGGAGCTCAAGACGCAACACGACCGCGTGCTGGACCTGGGGGAAGATGGCGTCTGCCCTACCTGCACTCGCGTGTTGGGGAATTCCCTCCGCACGGTGCTGGACGGTTTGGACGAGCAGCTGGAAATCATCACTGTGGACGGGCGCTACTACGCCACTCGCCTGGAACAGCTCGAGTTGATACCGCCCGAGCTCAAGCAGCTCGACGAGCGCCGCCGCGAGCTGCAACTCGACGTCGGGACGCTCGAGCGCCAGTTGGCGCGGGTGCAGAGCGCCGCGCAGGAGTTGGCCCAGATCAGCCTCGACCTAGCGACGAAGAAACAACGCTTTGAACAGGTGAAGCGCGACCTGCAGGCCATCCCCACCGGGTATGACGCCGCGCGACACGAGGCGCTGCGCGGGGAGGCCGATCGCCTCGCTCCGCTCAACGATCGCGCCACCCGGCTCAGCACTTTGCTCGAACGCGCACCTCGATTGACCATCGAACGCGCAGCCTCGCTCGCCGATGCCGATCGGCTGCGCGCGCGTGCAACGGAATTGCGTGCAGCCCGCGAAGTGATCAACTTTTCCGAGCAGGAGTACGCCCAATTGCGCGAGCGGCAGGAAGTCTCGCTCGGCGAGGCCCGCTCCGCCGAGATCGCGGTGGCGACGTCGCGCGCTGAGCTGCAATCGGCTATCGCGTCGTCGAATCACGCGGAACGCGCGCAGCGAGACTACGAGAAGGCGCAGGCCGCGCACGAAGTGCTACAGGCCGACCGTAAGATGCACGATGAGCTCGACCGCGCGTATTCCGACCTTCGAACCGACCTGAATCACCAACTGCGCCCCGAACTCTCCGAGTTGGCCAGCGCGTTCATGGCCGAACTCACAGACCACCGCTACACCGAGCTCGAACTGGACGACCAGTACAACATCATCGTCTTCGAAGATGGGCTGCCCAAGCCTGTCATCTCTGGTGGTGAAGAAGATCTGGCGAACCTCGTTCTGCGTCTGGCCATCTCACAGATGATCGCCGAGCGCACCGGTCAGTCCTTCTCGCTCCTTGTGCTCGACGAGGTGTTCGGCTCGCTGGATGACTTTAGGCAGCACAACGTGGTGGATCTCCTGCGCCGCCTGCGTGACCGGTTCGAACAGGTGGTGCTCATTACCCACATCGAGTCGGTGCGGGAAGGACTGGATAACGTGATCTCGGTCGAGTACGACGACGAGAGCGAGAGTGCGCGCGTGCAGCAGCCCGAACCGGAGCTAACCACGGTAGGTGCGGGAACCGGCGACATGATGTCTGACCACGGGGGGATCGACGAATGACGACGACGTCGCCGTGGCGTCCGCCTCGGGTGCTCAACGGTCCAATGTCGGCCCGCCTCACCGACATCGACGCCCTCAATCGCGCCTTCAGCGATGCCTTCACCGAGCGCTATCGGCGCGACGGGATGGTCGGCGTGCGGGTCCCCTTTCTGAGCCCGACCATTTGGCGCTACGCGATCGAAGACGCCGATGGAGGCGCCATGTTGTGGCGCGACGAGCGCGATGAAATCGTCGCCTTCAACATGGCGCATCACTCGGGAGTCGAGGGATGGATGGGCCCGCTGGCCGTTCGCCCGGAGTGGCAGGGAACCGGGGTGGGAAAGTCGGTCGTGCTGGCGGGCGTGGAGTGGCTGCGCTCCCGTCGCGCGCGCGTCATCGGTCTGGAGACGATGCCGCGCACGATGGACAACATTGGCTTCTACTCGTCCCTCGGGTTCGTGCCGGGACGCCTAACGATTACCCTCACGCTCGACGCCGCCAGCGTCGACACGCCGGTGCCGCTGCTTGGCGCGCTGCCGCCGCGCGAGCGTGACGAGATGCTGGCGCACTGCCTGCGCATCACGCGTGAACAGATGCCGGGGTACGATTTCACGCGCGAGCTCATTCTGACCTTGGAGCTCGGGTTGGGCGATGCGGTGCTGCTGCGCCGCGCCGGGGAACTGGTGGGCTTCGCGCTCTTTCACGCGGCCCCCCTCGTAGAAGGACGCTCGAGGGAAGAACTCCGTGTACTCAAAATGGTCTTGTGCGACCAACTCGACGTGGAGGTGATGGCCGACCTGCTCGCGGGGGCGGCTCGGCGCGCCGGAACTCGGCGGGTCGCCGTGCGTGTGCAGGGCGAATATCTGGACGTGTATCGACGACTCGTGGCACGAGGGGCGCGCGTGCGGTGGACCGACCTGCGCATGACGCTCGCGGGAAGCGGCGAAGGTAAGGCGAAGGGAGGAGTGGTCCTGAGCAATTGGGAGATCTAGCCAGCACTGCACTTGATCCGCCGATACGTGAGGGGAACTTCCGTTACGCTATGTAACCTTCCTCGCCTAATCAGTCACGGATCATGGTTTCTTCTTCGGCCGTGCGGGGTCGGGAGTTCCACGAACAACGATGCGCCAAATGAGTAGGAAGACACCGGCGGTGAGCAGCGCGTGGATCCACCCCGGCGCTTCGGTCGTAAACGTCGCGAAGGCCCAGACGGCGAGCATGGCGAGAGCGGCGATGATTCCGAGGTCCATCGTGTGATTGACCGGTGCGAGGGTGCCCCGTACATTCAGGGCGAGAGAGCGAAAACAAGGGGCGGAGAGACAGACTTTTTGAGCCGATAAGCTCATCGAAGGGGCGCAACAACCGGGTCGACGTCATGCCCCAGTGCGGGGAAGGCGGAAAGCGCGGTGCGGGCCTTATACCTTACGCTTGGGCTTCAAAAAAATCTCTTCGTTCCGACCATGGCGAGGCTCCATCGAAAGATGGAGTCTCGCTTTTTTCCTTGCGCGCTCAGACGGGAAAAGGCGTGGAGGGCGCCGAACGCGTGAAGGCGTGGGAACGTCGGACACGCGCTACGGCTTGTATGCTGAGGGAAGAATAATACGGCATCTTGTCAGGTGTGTGATCTGCCAGAAGAAGGGCTCCCGATCTTCGTCGACGTCTCCTGCCTCGCGCGCGGTGAAACTACGGCGAACGGACGCTCATGGGTGCCACCTCTATACTTCGAACCGTCTTTATGCCCATCGTGACCGTGACGCGGCGCCTGCGCTTCAACGCTGCACACCGCGTGCACAATCCCGCGCTCAGTGCGTCGGAAAACACCGCGCTCTTCGGGAAGTGCAATAATCCCAACGGGCACGGGCACAACTACGAACTCGAAGTGTCGGTGGAAGGGGAGGTCGATGCGAACTCCGGGTACGTGATCGACCTCGGACACCTGCGCGCCATCGTGGAGCGCGACGTGATCGGGCAGCTCGACCATCGCAACCTCAATCTCGACGTGGAATTCCTTCGCGGAATAAATCCCACGTCGGAGAATCTCGTGGTCGCCATCTGGCGCGTGCTGCAGCCGGTCGTGGCGCCGGGACGCCTAACGAAGCTTCGCCTCTGGGAAACGGAGAACAACCATGTCGAGTACGAAGGGCGCTGAGGTCGCGCGCAGCGGGACGCGCCAGGGCGCTGCGCTGACGGTTCGCGCAGATCAGATTGCCGACGACGAGGGGGTCGCCTCGGGTGACGAGCGCACGCTCGAGTTCGAGAATATCGTGCGTCGTCAGTTGGAGTTGCTGGGCGAAGATCCCCAGCGCGAGGGGCTGCAGCGCACGCCGCATCGCGTGGCCAGGGCGATGTCGTTCCTGACCAATGGCTACCAGCAGAACGTGGCCGATGTCGTGGGCGAAGGCGTGTTCGCCGAGCGCCACGAGAACATGGTGATGGTGCGCGACATCGAGCTGTACTCGTTATGCGAACATCACCTGCTGCCATTCTTTGGCAAGGCGCACATCGCGTACATCCCGAACGGGAAAATCGTCGGATTGAGCAAGTTGCCGCGCATTGTGGACATGTTCGCCCGTCGCCTCCAGGTCCAGGAGCGCCTGACGGGTGAAATCGCGGACGCCATCCAGTCGGTGCTGGCCCCGCATGGCGTTGGCGTGGTGGTGGAGGCGTATCATCTCTGCATGATGATGCGCGGCGTCGAGAAGCAGAATTCGAAGACCATCACGTCGGCGCTGGTGGGCGTGTTTCGCGACGACGGCCGAACGCGCGACGAGTTTCTACGCTTGGCGCATGGTTCGGGCCCCGGGCGCTGAGGTGGGCGCCCTTGACGGTGCCAACGCAGTCGTTACCGGCGCCTCTCGCGGCATCGGCCTCTCCATTACCCGAGTGCTCGTCGCCGCCGGCGCGCGCGTCGTGATGCTCGCCCGCACCCGCGCCGACCTCCAACGCGAGGCGCTGACGCTCGGAGCTCGGGCGCTGGACCTGCCGTGCGACCTGGCCGACGACGCCGACGTTGAGCGTGCGCTGGTCGTGATTTCAGAGCGCATGGGTGCGCCCGACATCGTGGTCAACAGCGCCGGTGCGTTCGCCCTCGGCGCTGTGGGCACCCTTCCTGGCGATATTGTGCAGCGCTTGCTGGCGATCAATCTGCTGGCCCCGTATCGATTGGCAAACGCCTTCGTGCCGCTCATGCGAACGCGGGGGACTGGGCACGTCGTGACCATCGGCTCCATCGCCGATCGCCGCACGTATCCCGAGAACGCGGCCTACGCGGCGAGCAAGTTCGGTGTGCGAGCTTTCCACCAGGTGATGCGAGAGGAACTGCGCGGGAGCGGCGTCCGGGTCTCGCTGGTATCACCGGGTCCGGTGGACACCCCGCTTTGGGATTCGATTTCTCCCGATACGCGAGCGGGCTTCACGCCTCGCGCGTCAATGCTGCACGCCGACGCGGTGGCCGATGCCGTGCTCTGGGTCGTGACGCGGCCCGGCGAGGTGAATATCGACGAAGTGCGCCTCACGCATTCGTGAACGACGAGGTTCGCGAGCCCTCCGATGTTCATCGAGCTGGTTGATTCGCTTCGTTGTCCGCGCGTGCACGAGGATACCTGGCTGGTAGCGTCGGTGACGTGTTTCGACGGCCGCTTCATAGTCGAAGGCTCGTTAGGCTGTCCCGTTTGCCGGCAGCAGTACCCGGTGCAACGAGGGGTCGTCGATTTCACCAAACACGCCGGGGCGTCGCGCGGGGAGCGCGGCTCAGCGCCACACTTGGACCCAGGATTTGCGCCATCTGCGGAGGTCGGCGCGGACTCGGGCGCGGCGCCACGCGCGCAGCCGTTTTCAACGCCGCTCGACGACCACGTAATGCGCGCTGCCGCGCTACTCGGGCTCGACGATGCCGGGGGCGTGGTGCTCCTTGGTGGGCGCTGTGGCGAGTTGGCGGCTGCGCTCGAAGCGCTTTCGCCGGCCCGGGCGTTACTCTTGAATCCGGGGCCGGGTGTACCGTTAGGCGCCGGTTTTTCTGCCATCCGCACCGATGGTGCGGTGCCCTTGGCGGTGGGTAGCGTGCGCGGCGCGCTCGTCGATGAGACCAGCTCGCGACGCGAGATGCTCGGGGGAATCGTGCGCGCCCTTCGGCCCTCTGGACGGCTCGTCGCTCCTGCAGCGACTCCACTGCCGCCGGGCGTTCGGGAGCTGGCGCGGGATGTGCGGGAGTGGGTGGCGGTTGCCGACGGGCTACCCAGCGCGCCGGTCCCCCTCCGCCGAGCCTGAGCGGAGCGGCGGCGCCGTCAGCCCGGAACGTCCTCTTCGTAGAGTGCGTCGATGCGCACCTTGTAGCGCTGGTCCACGACTCTGCGTTTCACTTTGAGGGTCGGGGTCATCTCGCCCGTTTCCACCGAGAAGTCGTGCTCGAGCAGGGCAATTTTCTGCGGCGTCTCGAAGTGGGCGAGGCCCGTCAATTGGCCGCGAACCTCCTTGTCGATCTTGCTCTGGATGGTCGGCATCTGCAGAAGCTGGGCGCGATCGGTCCAGAGGATGTTCCTGATCCGGGCCCAGCGCTCGAGCTGATCGAAGTTGGGGACGACAAGGAGGATCGGATACTTCCGACGGTCTCCGATCATCACTGCCTGGCTGATGTACTTGTTGGTCTTGATCAGGTTCTCGATGGGCTGGGGGGCAATGTTCTTCCCATTGGCCGTCACGATGATGTCCTTCTTCCGGTCGGTGATGCGAATGAAGTCGTCTTCGATCACGCCGATGTCGCCGGTATGGAACCAGCCGTCGGCGTCGATGGCCTCGCGCGTGGCGTCGGGCTTGTTGTAGTAGCCCTTCATCACGTGCGGCCCGCGGGTGAGAATCTCACCGTCAGGCGCAACTTGCACCTCTACGCCGTTCACCGGCTTGCCAATGGACCCGATGCGGAAGTTGGCCGGCGTATTGACTCCGATCACGGGCGAGGTCTCGGTGAGTCCGTACCCTTCGAGGATGACCAGACCTGCGGCATAGAAGAATTTGTTGATCTCGTTGGCCAGCGGTGCGCCTCCCGACACGAAGTAGCGCAATCGTCCTCCCGTGCGCGCCTTGAGCTTGGAGAAGACGAGCTTCTGCGCCAGGGCGTACTGCAGGGCGAGGAGACCAGCGGGTTCACGGCCCGCCAGCTTCTGGTCGGCCCAGCGGTCGGCGACGGCGCGCGCCCAGAAGAAGACGCGTTTGGTGAGGGCGCCGCCCGACAGGGCGTTCTCGAGCACCCGGGCATACATTTTTTCGTAGAGACGCGGCACCGACATGGCAATGGTCGGCCGGACCTCCTGCATGCAGATGGGGACGAGGTCGAACGACTCGACATACGCGATCGCAGTGCCGGTGGCAAAGAACCAGTAGTCTCCCGTGCGCTCGAAGATGTGGCTGAGCGGAAGGAAGGAGAGTGCCACTTCGTTTCCTTCCATGGGAATCACGTCGCGCGTGGCGCTCACATTGGACCAGAAGTTGTCGTGGGTGAGCATGACCCCTTTTGGTGCGCCGGTGGTGCCCGACGTGTAGATGATGGTCGCCACATCGGCCGGCAGCACGGCTCGCGCCTCGCGTTCGTACGCTGCCGCGCGATCGGGCGTGTCGGCTGCCTGTCCGACGGCTTCGAGTTGCGCCAGCGTGTGGTCGCCTAACGAGGCGGCCGCCTGGTCGAAGACGATGACGTGCTTCAGCGCCGGTACCTGCGCGCGCACGGAGGCGAGCTTTTCGGCCTGGAGCCGACTCGACACGAAAATCGCCGTCGCGCCCGAGTCGTTGAGGATGTGCGGAATCTGTTCGGCCGGCAGCGTGGGATAGATCGGCACGTCGGTAATGCCGCCCGTGAGGCAGGCCCAGTCGGCCAGGGCCCACTCCGGCCGGTTCTCGGAGAGAATCGCCACCCGGTCGCCACGTTCGAGTCCGAGTTCCCGCAGGCCCAACGAAAGATGCCGAACCCGCTCCTTGATCGCGCGGTGCGACACCGGCCGCCAGACGTTCACCTCGGCGCGATACAGCATCGCGTCAGGCTTGTCGTATCGGCGAATGGAATCGAAAAAAAGCTGGGTGAGCGTGCCCTCTGGGGGACGCGGACCTCCGCGAGCGTACATCAAGTCCTCCTTCGAAAGGTTTGGGCGGAACCCTACGTCGTCGGCTTTGGAAGCACCACGAGCGTGAACGACACGGGCGAATTCTTCAACGCCTTCCGGGCCACGGACACATTGGCCTGCACCTTGATCGTGTCGCGGGTGACGATACCGGCCCGAGCGCGAAAGCGAACGCGTCGAGACGCCACGCCACCGGCGTCGGTGGTGTCGATGCGTGACGGCCGAGAGTTGTCGTTGAGCAGCGCGTATGTGCCGGTATCGGTCGCGACCAAGGGTACGCTGTTGCGGAGGATTCGAAAGCTCACCAGCACCGCGCGCGCGGGCGCGCCCGTGGTGTCTCGCACCAACACGCTCACCGACGTGAGTGAATCATCCAGCGTTCCCGTTCGCGGCTCGAAGTACAGAATCGTATCTTGCAGTGCGGAGTTTGCCGCCAGCGAGTCGGGCCGATTGATGATCTCCAGCAACCTAACCGCACTCTGCAGCGACCCGACACTGGCAAAGAGTTTGGCTGTGCCGGTCACGAAGCCGGTCGCTGTGCCGACGACTCTGCCTTTCGACACCACCCGGTTGCCCGCAACAATCTGGGCGACGGAATCAGCGGCCACAAAGCTGGCCGGCGAACCGGCGACCTCGTTCCCGTCGGTCGTGAACACCTTCGCGACCAGACGCTCCGTGACCCACGACGAGTCGCGCAGCGTGTCACCGACGATCATGGACGGCATGGTCGGCGCGACGAATTCGATGGAGCCGATTTGCTTAGGGTCAACCGTAAGATCGATGCACGAGACCACGGCGCTCAGCGACACGGCGCTCAGCGACACGGCGCTCAGCAGCCACCTGCGCGCTCGCATTATTGAAAGCGCTCCGCCAGGAGCGTTGCCAGGTTCACGTAGGCTTGCGCCGCGTCGTCGGCCGGCGAGCGCAAGACAACGGGCTGGCCGGCGGCAAACGCTTCCAGCGCTGCCTCGGTACGCGGAATCACGACGTCGAACACCATATTGTGCGGCAGGTGCGAGCGAACGTACTCCGCCACCCGTTCCGACGAGGGATTGCCCGGCTCGAACATGGTCAGCAGAATTCCATCCAGTGTGAGGTCGCGATTGCGTTCCACGATCTCCTGAATACCCCGTAGAATCTGTGGGGTCGTTTGCAGCGCGAGGGGTTCGCACTGGAGGGGAACGACCACGTGCTGGCTGGACTCAAGGACGCGATGCACTATCGACCCCAGCCCGGGCGGGGTGTCGACGACCACGATATCACAGCGATCGCGCGCCATGCCGAGGAGGTCCTTGAGCACCGAGGTCTCCGCGATCAACTGCTGGTAGAACGAATGGTCCGACGCGTCGCTTACTGAGCCGGCCAAAATGACTCGCAACCAGGGGAGCGAGGTCGGGAGGATGATCTCTCGCAGTGTCCGCAGGCCGTTCAGGTAGTCGGCAAAGCCGTAGGTCGGGTGCGCCTTCCTGAGTCCAATGCCGTAACGTACCGCGCCTTGGGGGTCGACGTCGATGACAAGTGTTTTGAGACCTCGGCGAGCGAAGGCTGCCGCGAGATTCACCGAAGTGGTGGTCTTTCCGACCCCACCCTTCTGACTGACAACCGCGAGAACGCGCCCCACCTTACGACTCGATCTCGGGAGACTCAGACGCCGGTTGAGCGACGTGGGGCGCTCGGAGGTCGTCCAACGCGCGCCGTGCGTGATCGACGTTGGATGCGTCGGCGCTCTTGGGCGGCGAGGCGAGGAACGCGTCGAGATGCTTGGCCGCCTCGTCCCTGTCGCCGCGCTTAATGAGCAGGAAGGCAAGGCCGTAGTGCGCGCCGGCGAGCGAGGGTTCGACCTCGAGGGCGCGCCTGTAGCAACGAATGGCTTCGTCGGGCCGAGCAAGCTGCGAGTACGCGATCGCCATATTCTGGAGAATCTTGTGGTCGTCAGGCTTCTCGCGTAGCGCGAGGCGATACGACGTGATCGCGGCGTTGAAATCGCCGGTCCGCTCGAGGGCGAGCGCCTCGTTCAGGTAATCCAGGCGCTGTGGCCTGAGCTCGCTGTCGGACCTACCACCTACGAGGCGGCTCCACCAGGACATGCGATCGAAGTCGGCTGAAGGGAGGCCGGTATTGGCGAACACCCACGCACGCGCGCACAGGCGCACACGGCGCGAAACTCGGCGCATCGCGCGCAAAGCTATCGCGATGTGCATCGCGCAGCAACGGGAGCGGTCTGTGCGCGGCGTGTAGCGAGCGCGTGGGTGAGACTTCGCTCGCAGACGGCTGTCACCGTGGCTAGCTTTTCCGTTCGCAGCTTCCCGAGCGTTCGATCCCGTCCGAGGCCGAGAGATGTCTCCACGTCGCTATGAAATCGATTCTGCCAAGGGGCGCTTTGATGTGGAATGGCCGCTGTTCGGTGAGCTATCACGAGCGCTGGCGCTCAAGGTGGCACGCGAATACGACCCCGAAATTGTGGTGGGCGTCGCGACTGCGGGGGTGATTCCGGGAGCCGTTGTGGCGGCGATTCTTGGCCGCGAGTTCCGGTCCATTCTGGTGAGTCGGAAAGATCGCGAACATGTGCGCGAGACACCCACGGTACTGGGGGCCGCCCCACATGAAGTCCGCGGTCGCCGTGTGCTCATTGTCGATGAGACGTGTGATAGCGGCGCCACCATGCGACTTGCCGTCGCCGCCATCGTGAATGCGGGCGCCAGCGAAGTGTTGACCGCCGTGTCGTTCAAGACCGGAAGCTACGAGCCTGATTTTCACGCCCTCGCCACCGAGAGCACGATCGTGCTTCCGTGGGATCGAGAAGTGCTGGTGGACGGCGAATTGGCGCCCAATCCGAAGTACATGGACGCTCGTTAGGCGTCCGGCGGGCAGGCGCCGCCGGGGCGCGTCAACGCTCGGAGTGTGCCGGTACGACGCCCAAGGCAGCGCGCCTACATGCTGCTTCGCTGGCCGCGGACATCACGCGCAAGCGCTGATGGCGTCCTCGTAGGGCAGCCCGCGTCCCATGTCGTCGTAGATCTGTTCCATCACCGACGGGTTGCCGACGAGGAATCGGCAGCGCGGTGCGCCTGACGACCGGCATTCCACCTCCATCACGGCCACCGGCGCACCGGCCACGCGGCCGAACAGGTCGGCGAACATTCCCGTGGTGAGGTGGCAGCATGGATGCTCCATGGTGGCCTCGGGGTCCGACTCGCCCCAGTCGCTGGAGTCGAGGGTGGCGACGACGTCGCCGATCGACCCCACCGTGATGCTGCCCCAGCCCGCGTCGCGGAAGAATTCCGTGGCCCGCTGCTCGAAGGAGGCCACGTCCAGTGCTTCGGCGGCAATGTCGCTTCGCTCGGCCAGCCAGCGCTTGAAGGCGGCCCACATCGCGTCGCCTCCGGCATAGCCGGCTTCCTGAAGATAGACCGCAGCGTCGGGACCACCGTCGCGCAGCAGCGCCGTGCGCAGTGTGGCGAGCGACGAGCGCGTGAGGGCGAGCATCCCGTGTCCGGCGAGGTCGAGGGGCTGTGGCATGTGCGGTCCCGTGCGGTTAGCGTCCAACTCTCCGCAGCAACTCTGCTTCGTCGATGACTTCGACGCCGAGTGCTTTGGCTTTTTCGAGTTTGCTTCCGGCCGCTTCTCCGGCGACGAGAAAGCTCGTCTTTCGCGACACGCTGTCCGTCACACGCGCGCCGGCGCCTTCGAGTAGTTCACTGGCGTCGGTGCGGTTGAGGGTCGGAAGCGCTCCCGTAATGACGACCGTCTGCCCCTTGAGGGCACCACCAATCGCGACCGGTTGCGGCTCGGACAAGGTGAGCCCCATCTCCCGCAGGCGCTGGACCAGCGCCCCGACGTTCGCATCTGCAAAATACTCCACGATCGACTTGGCGATAATGTCGCCGATACCGTGCGCCTGGGCAATCTCCTCCTCCGTGGCGCTCCTAAGGGCATCCATCGTTCCGAAGTGGCGGGCGACGAGTTCGGCTGCCGTGGACCCGACGTGCCTGATTCCGAGCCCGAACAGGAGGCGCGACAACGGTTGGGCCCGGGAGGCCTGGATCGCGTCCACCAGAAGCTGTGCGCTCTTCCGGGCGAAGCGATCGAGCATCTCGAGCTGCTCGGGCGTGACCGCGTAGAGCGAGGCGGGGTCGGTGATCATTCCGGCACTCACCAACTGTTCAATGCGCGCGTACGAGAGGCCCCGGATGTCCATCGCGTTTCTCGAGGCGAAGTGCACCAACCCTTCCAGTCGCCGCCCCTCGCACTGCACGTTGGGGCAGTAGATGGCGACCTCCTCTTCGTCGCGCACGACCGGGGTATCGCATACCGGACATCTGTCGGGTGTGGGCCACACCGTCTCCGCTCCTGTGCGCTTTTCGGGCACCGGTCCGATGACCTGCGGAATGACCTCCCCCGCGCGCTTCACCTGCACCGTGTCGCCGATGCGCAAGTCTTTGGACCGGATGAGGTCCGCGTTATGCAACGTGGCGTAGGTCACCGTGGTGCCGCCGATTTCCACCGGCTCCAGAACGGCGTACGGATTGAGCGCGCCCGTGCGACCCACGTTGACCCGAATGTCGAGCAGCCGAGTCTCGACGATGTCGGGGGCAAACTTGCGGGCGATGGCCCACCGGGGCTCACGGCCACCGACCACGCCCAAGTCGTCCTGCAGGGCGAGGGAGTCGATCTTCACCACGCCGCCGTCGATGGCGAAGTTCAGTGTCTCGCGCACCTCGTGCTCGATCTGGTACGCCCACTGCGCCACCTCGTCCAACGACTCACAGCGGCGCCGGTGGGGTGCCACCGGGACCCCCCACTGCTCCAACATGTCGAGTGCGTCGGTCTGCGTAGAGATCGGAAGCACCGTACCGGGCGCAGTGACCACCGAGTAGCCAAAGAAACGCAGCGGGCGAGTGGCGGTGATCGAGGCATCGAGCTGGCGCAGCGACCCGGCGGCAGCATTCCGTGGGTTGGCGAAGACGGGCTCGCCCGCCTGCACCCGTGCGTGGTTCATGCGTTCGAAGAGATCGAACGGATAGTAGATTTCTCCCCGGATTTCCACTCGGGCCGGGGGCGACTCACCACGCAGGCGCAGCGGCACGTCGCGCACGGTTCGGATGTTGGGCGTCACGTCTTCGCCCACGGTTCCGTTCCCTCGGGTCGCTCCGATAATCAGGAGCCCGTCTTGGTACACCAGACTGACCGCAGCGCCGTCTATCTTGAGCTCGGCCGAGTAGCCCGAGCGCCGAACATCGTCGCCCGCGAACCTGACGATCCGATCCTCCCACTCGTGCAGTTCGTCATCGGAGAAGGCGTTGCCAAGCGAGAGCATGGGAAGGCGATGGGCATGTTTCGGGAGCGCGCTGACCGGCGCTGCGCCCACCCGCAGTGTCGGCGAGTCGGGCGTACGCAGCTCCGGGTGTTCACCTTCGATGTGTTGCAGCTCGCGGAACAGAATGTCATATGCTGCATCCGACATGGTCGGTCGGTCCACGACGTAGTACTCGTACGATGCGCGGTCGAGCAGGGTGCGCAGTGCCGCAGCGCGCTCGGTCGCGTCGACGGGCGTGACGGCCCCTTCCGTGACGGCCCCTTCCGTCACGGCACTTTGCTTGACAGCGTGTGGCGCAACGGCGCGTGGCGAGGAAGCGCTCATTCGAGTGCGTGCGGACTTTGAGGAGCCTACGCGTCGTCTTCCCCTTCGTCGTCCGAACCGGATTCGGCCAGTCCACCTTGCAACAGGTAATTTTCCACAAAGAAAAGTCCGGGCTCGCCGGCGCGTCGCACCATGCGCAGCAAGGTGTCCATGCTCGATATTTCTTCGCGCTGCTCGTTCACGAACCACTCCAGCGCGTTCTTGCTCAGGTGGTCGCTCTCCTTGATGGCGAGGTCCATCAGTGCGTTGATCTGCTGGGTGACGCGCATTTCGCTGTCGAGCGACAGCTTCACCGCGTCTTCGGCAGAGGTGAACGTGGTATGCGGCGCGGGAATGGCCGGGATGTGTGGCGCGCCGCCGGCGTCCACCAACAACTTGACGAATCGCATGGCGTGCGTGCGCTCTTCGGATGCCTGTTTGTAGAAGTGCTTGGCGAGGCCGGGCAGTCCTTCGCCGTCAAAGTACACCGCGATGGCGACGTACTGGTTCGAGGCCGCGAGTTCGTTTCCGATCTGCTCGCTCATCGCGGCGTTCATGTCGTTGGAGATCAGCATGCTGGTCGCTCGGTAGGGGGGAATCGGCGAGACACACCTAGGGTGCGTCGTCGCTCGGTCGGCGCGTCGCGTTCAGCGCCCGGACGTCCCATCAAACTAGCGATTGCCAGCGGCGGCGACCAGCGGGCGCGGCTACCCCTTCGCCTCTTCCCCGATAACCTGCATGGCGACCGAGACCAGGCGCTCCAGCTCATCGTCCGATTCTCGCGGAAGCAGCGTTTCCGACCAGAGCTGGTCGTCGCTCGACGCGTAGCGGGACAGCAGCCGTCGCAGAAAAGCGACGAAGGCGATCCGCTCGAGCTCCACCCGACGTCGACGTACCGTCTGCTCGTCGTGATTTCGCTCGACCTGTTCGAAGCGGTGCGCGTTGCGCACGGCCTTGGCCGTGAGCGAGGCAATGACCTCGCAGAATCGGATGTCGCGCTCGGCGAATGGTGCTCCGCCGCGTTCGGTCCGCAGGAAGATCGCTCCGATAACCGTTGCCCGCCAACGAATGGGCACGACGACGATTGACTGCACGCCGGTGAGATCATGCTGTGCGCGCACATCGGCCAGACGCGGGTCGGTCATGGCGTCGGGGATGAATACCGTTTGACCCGACGAGAACGCGTGCGCGAGTTCCGGATAGCGGGTGATATCCACGAGAAGATTCCGCAATTCCGGATTTTCCAGCGTGGCCACCAGTCGCACTTCGTCGCTCCCTTCACCGGCGAGGTAAATCGACGATCGGTCGAGGCCGAACAAGTCGCCGAGGCGACGCGTGATGCGCTGCAGAACATCCGCGACCTGAAGCGAACGGGCCAGCTCCTGCTGCAGGTCCACCACCGTGAGAAGCTGATCGCGCTCGCGCGTGATCTCATCGATGATCTCACGCAATGCCGCGAGCTCGCCGGGTGCTTGGGGCGAATCCTCTGCGGTTCGGGTCATGGAAAGCAGCGAAGAGGACATTGTCGGTCGCGCGGCGTCGCGAGGGGGGAAAACGACGGGCACCCGCAGCACATATTGCTCGAGTGCTCGCGAGAGTAGGACGCCGGAACGCTTCAGTTAGTCAATGCAGTGGCGTCAACGTGACGGGCGTCACGCCCAAGGCGCCCGACGAATCACGTGGTCGGGCGCGTCAGGTCGATGAGGCGATTGACCTCAGCCAGTACCGCGCGTGGTTCGCACGGCTTGGCGAGGTAGCCATCACATCCGACCGCCATGGCGCGCTGCCGATCGCCCGGCATGGCGTGCGCGGTGAGGGCAATGATCGGAATGCCCTTGGTGGCCGTCTCGCGCTTGAGGGTCTCTGTGACCTGCCAACCGTCGATGAGCGGAATCGAGATATCCATGAGAATGATGTCCGGGAGCTCTCGCCGGGCCTTTTCGATTCCTTCTTCGCCGTCGAGCGCCTCGCACACGCGAAAGCCGTGATGACGAAGAATGGTTGAATACACAATACGATTGTCTTCGTTGTCCTCGACAATCAGCACCGTCTTGCCACGTGCGGCCATCATCGTTCTCCTTGGCTACTTGAGGGCCTTCAGCGCCACTTCCGCCTCGCGCTTGTACATCGGATCATTAAAATCGGTCTGCGGACCGCTGAGCACAAAATCGAAGTGCGCACGAGCCTTCGCCCGGTCGCCGACATCGACGTAGATACGGCCGAGATCGAGGTGATGCGTGAGCCGGGTCGGATCTACCGCAACCGCTTTCTCCATGTACGAGAGCGCATCCTTCCAGCTCGCCTGGCTGAACACTCTGCCGCCTAACACGTTCTTCGCGAAAAAACGCTCGATGCCGCTGAGCCGCATGACTTCGGCGTTCCAGACGCCCATGACGTGCAGCGCCCCTGCATGATTTGCATCGAGCGAGAGGGCCCGCAAAGCCAGTCTCCGGATCTCCGTGGCGAACTTGATGCGCTCCCGAACGCCGACGCTCAGCGCCGTCAGCCCTAGCGCGCGGGCCAGGTGAAAGTTCACTTCCGGATCGTTAGGGCTTGCTTCTACGGCTCGCCGGGCGTATTGCTCTCCGTGCTTGAAGAGTTCTTTTCGTTTGGCCCCGTCGGTGACCTGTTCCCCGATGTCCACGCTGGCGCGCGAGGCTTTACCGAGCGCCTCGCCGTTGGTGGGCTCGAGTTCGACGGCGGCCACATAATGCACGAGCGCAGCAGCAGGCCGGAAAGCCGAAAGTTCCTTATCGCCGAGTGCGACGCGCTCCGCCGCCGTCTGGCTGCGGGCGACGGCGGGAACGAGTAGGGTGCCGAGGAGGAAGAGTTGACCGAGGCTACGCATGCTTGTTCTGGAGAGTCACCATCTCTGTGCTGTGACGCGCGCTGCCGTGCGAACGGCCGTGCGAACGGCGAGGCGAACGGCGAGGCGAACGGCGAGGCGAACGGCGAGGCGAACGGCGAGGCGAACGGCGCGGCGCGATTGTTGAGATCGTGGATGCTGTGATTATACCCGAAGGAAGGCACGAATGCTTGTCCAGCGCTTGATCGAGCGGAAACGCGACGGAGGGCGCCTTGCACCTCACGAATGGGAGGCGCTCACGCGGATGTTCGGTAGTGGGGCCATGCCGGACTATCAGATGTCGGCCTTTCTGATGGCGGCCTTCCTTCGGGGTCTTGACCGCGAAGAGACGGGATCGCTCACGGACGCCATGCTGAGTAGTGGGGCCACGCTCGATCTTTCGCACCTGAATGTTGGGCGTATCGACAAGCACTCGACCGGAGGCGTCGGCGACAAGGTGTCGCTGGTGCTCGCGCCGCTGGTCGCGTCGCTGGGGGTCGCGGTCCCGATGATGTCGGGTCGGGGGCTTGGACATACAGGAGGGACGCTGGACAAGCTGGAGTCCATTGCCGGCTTCCGAACACGCATTTCGCTGGAGCAGGCGCGTCGGCAGGTGGAAGACATTGGATGCGCACTCATGGGTCAGAGCGGCGAAATTGCTCCGGTGGACCGGAAGATGTATGCGTTGCGCGACGCGACATCCACCGTGGAGAGCATCCCGCTCATTGCCGCGTCGATAATGAGCAAGAAGCTCGCCGAAGGTCTCACCGGTCTTGTGTTGGACGTGAAACGCGGCTCTGGCGCCTTCCTTCCCGAGTTGGACCGTGGCATGGAACTGGCTCGGCTCATGATCAGCCTGGGCGAAGAGCGTGGCTGCCCGGTGGTGGCACTCATTACGGCGATGGACCGTCCCCTTGGACGCGCCTGCGGCAATGCGCTCGAGATGGAGGAAGCTATCCACGCCCTGCGAGCCGAGGGGCCACCCGACCTGATGCAGGTGACATATGCGTTAGGCGCGGAGATGCTGGTGTTGGGGGGCGTGGCCCGCACGCTCGAGGCGGCGCGCCGACAAATGGAGGTCGCCATCTCCTCGGGCAAAGCGGCCGAGAAGTTCCAGCAGATCATCGCCGCGCAGGGTGGCGATCCGACCGTGGTCGACGATCCGTCGCGCCTTCCGCAGGCGCGCGAGGTGGAAATTTACTCCGCCGCGCGCTCGGGCGTGGTGGCGCAGGTAGAGCCACGCGCCATCGGGCGGGCCATCACCGCGTTAGGCGGTGGTCGCAGCACCATGGAAGACACGATCGATCCCAGCGTGGGCTTCGTCGTGCGGGCCCGAACCGGCGACGTGGTTCGCGTCGGCGAACCGCTGGCGACCATCTTCGCGCGCGACGAGGCGGGCATCGCCGTCGGCCGGGCGGCGTTGGCCGAAGCCTTCGTGATCGCCGACGACGCCGAGCCACCCTTGCCGCTCGTCTCGCATCGTGTCACCCGGGCCGGCGTCGAGCTGTACGAAGCCGAGCCCTGGGTACGGACGGCGGAGTTTCCGGTGTACGTGGAGCGGGGGTAAGGGGGGATAGGACAGAAGACGAGAAGACGAGAAGACGAGGTCGGCGTAGCGCGGTGAGACTCTGGCTTGCGAATCGGCAGTTCTCGTCTTCTCGTCTTCTCGTCTTCTCGTCTTCTCGTCTTCTCGTCTTCTCGTCTTCTCGTCTTCTCGTCTTCTCGTCTTCTGCTCTTCTCGTCTTCTGCTCTTCTCGTCTTCTGCTCTTCTCGTCCTCTTGTCTTCTCAGAATCACGACACCGCCGCTTTGTTTGGCGGTGCTGCCAGCGGGGGAAGTCCTAACGACTGCAGCAGCGGATTGATTCGCTGCACGGTGGCGTTGACCTGGCGCTCCACCATGTCGATGACGGTTTGTGCGTCGCGGCGCACATCGCCCATGTACTCGCGTTGCGCGGCCACCACTGGCGTGAGGCCGTTGTCGATGGATTGCATGAGGCTCATCGCGCGCTCGAGGGGGCGGGGGCCCTCGGAGTAGAAGGGGACGATGTCGGACTTCGGGCGCGTCAGCTGCAACCTTACGCTATCCAGCTTCATGATCTCTTGTCCCACCGCCATCGCCATCTCTTTGGATGCCTCGCCGCGCATTTCGCGTCCCGAGGCGCGACGTTCGTCCAATTGTCCCTTAAACGCGGTCAGGTTTCGCTCGGTGTCGATGAGCGAGGCGATGACCTGATTGAGACGAGTGGCTTGCTCGAACTGGAGCCGCAGGTCGGCCTCCGTCTGCCCGGATGACGGATCGATGCGCACGGTGATAGGCTGTTCCTGTGTGTCGCTGCCAATCGTTAGACGCAGGGCATACTGGCCAGGGAGTACCTGCGGCCCCATGGGGCGTGCGCGCCAGTCGCTGGGGTCCGACGTGTCGGCAGGCATGTCGCTCAGTACCCTGGGTGGATCCATTCGGAGGTCCCACGTCACACGATTGAACCCGGCGTCGAACGACGGCTTTTTTATCCGGCGGATCACGGTACCGTTCTGTACGACCTCCAGCTTCACCAATGAATCGCTGGCCAACTTGGACCCGAGCCAGTAGGTCACCAGCGCGCCATAGGGCGCGTTCTGGCCACGGAAGTGCTTGTTGCCCCAATTCCACGACTGGTCCCCCTGGTTGTAGCGCACCGCCGCACGCGAAGGAAAGAGGTGCACATTCCGGGCGGCGATCTGCGCCGTCATCTGCTGAATGGGCGACGCATCGTCGAACACCCAGAGCGCGCGACCGTGGGTGGCCAATACCAGGTCGTTGTCGCGCGGGTGCACGAGGACCTCGTGAATGGCGACCGACGGAAGGTTCTTCAGGTGCAACCGGGTCCAGTTGGTGCCGCCGGTCCACGAGACGTAGAGGCCGAGCTCTGTGCCGAGATAGAGAAGATTCGGATTCCGTGGGTCCTCGCGAATGACCTGTACATAATTGGCGGCAGGCAGGTTGCCCGTGATGTTGCTGAAGGTCTTTCCGAAGTTGGTCGTCTTGAAGACATAAGGCTTGAAGTCGTCCATCATGCGGCGCTCGAAGGTGACGTAGGCCGTACCCGCCGACGTGCGCGACGGCTCCACGCCGCTGACGACTGCATCGGGACCGACGCCCGCCACGTTAGGTGCGACGTTGGTCCACGTCTTTCCGTCGTCTTGCGAGAGTTGGAGGTTGCCGTCGTCGGTGCCCGCCCACAGCACGCCCTTCTGTGCCGGCGATTCGGCCAGCGAATAGACATTGCCGTAGTACTCGGCAACCGTGTTCTCTCTGAGAATCGGGCCGCCGGCATCACCCTGGCGCGACTTGTCATCCTTGGAGAGATCGCCCGAAAGTTTCGTCCACGTCTTTCCCCAATCGTTGGAGCGGAAGACGATATTGCCGGCGAAATAGACCACGCGCTTGTCGTGCGGCGATTGTACGATGGGGGCGTTCCAGTTGAAGCGCACCGCGTTGGAATCGGCCGAGTGGCCGTCCATGCGCTTGGCTTGCGGCGACGCTTCGCGCTGCTCGAAGGTCTTCAGATTGGTCGCCTGGATGCCGCCCGCCTGATAGTCGCTGAGAAAGTTGTCCGGGTCGTCGGGATGCGAGACCGCGTAGTAGCCGTCGCCATTTTGAATGAAGCGCCAGTCGGTGGACCAGATGCTCGCCCCTCGGGTGCGAGTGGGGCCGGTCCATACGCCATTGTCCTGCAGGCCGCCGGCGACGTGAAAGAAGGGTTCGCGCATGTCGTAACTCAGTTGGTAGAACTGTCCGACCGGAATGTTCTGGAACCACTCCCAGCTCTTCCCCTGGTCGTACGAGACGTTCATGCCGCCGTCGTCGCCCATGAACAGGCGCTTGGGATTCTTGGGGTCGATCCACATGGTCTGGTGGTCGCCGTGGAAGTTGCCGGTCATCGGCTTGAAGGTGAGGCCGCCGTCGATCGAGACGGTGAAGGCCATGCCTAACGTATAGAGTCGGTCGGGGTTCACCGGGTCCACGCGCAGGTCGGCGTAGTAGAAGCCGCGCCCCAGGGTGTGGGCGTTGTCGCTCACCTTGCGCCACGTCTCGCCATGGTCGTCGGAGCGGAAGACATACCCTTCCTTCGTCTCGGCCACCACATACACCACGTTCGGCGAACTGGGCGCCACCTTGATGCCGATGCGCCCCATGAGCTTGGGGAGCCCCTTGGTCATTTTGCTCCACGTCTTGCCGCCGTCGGTAGAACGGTACACGCCCCCGTGCTCGTCACCCGAACGATGGGTCCATTGCTTGCGGTCGAAGTACCACATCCCGGCATACAGGATGTTGGGATTCTGTGGATCGATCTCGAGGTCGGACGCCCCGTGACGGTTGTCGGTGTAGAGCACCTTCTTCCATGAGTCGCCGGCATCGTCCGACATGAACACGCCGCGTTCCTCGTTAGGCCCGAAGGCATGCCCGATGGCCGCGACGTACACCTTGCGCGGGTCGAGCGGATTGATCACGAGGCGCGCAATGTGGCGCGTATCGCCCAACCCGATATGCCGCCACGTCAGTCCACCGTCGGTCGTCTTGTACACGCCGTTGCCGAACGACACGGAGTTCCGAACGTTGCTCTCGCCCGAGCCCACGTAGACGACACCCGCGTTCGTCGGATCGACCGCCAGGTCGCCGATAGACTGCACGGGCTGCTTGTCGAAAATCGGCGTCCAGGTGGTGCCGCCGTTGAGCGTCTTCCAGACCCCGCCGGATGCACTGCCGATGTAGACAATGGAGGGGTCGCCGGCCACGCCCTCCACGTCGGACATGCGGCCCGACATGTTGACCGGCCCGATGTTGCGATAGCTCAACGTGGCAAAGCTCGAGTCGGTGAGCACCGGGATCGTCGCGTTTGTCGGCGGTGCAGAGCGAGTCTGGGCCGACGCGGAAAGGGTGGCCGCGAGGCACAAGGCGGCGAATAACAGGGCCGGTCGGCCCGAGAAAGAGCCAAGAGGGGAAGAGACGAGCAGCATTCGAACAGTCCTCGTGAGCGGAGAGTTCGGACCTTGCGTCCGAGGTGGCGCGCCAAGAATATCGCCAGAACATGCCCGGCGTGAGCATACCACGCACATCGGGGGCTTTCGTTTGGTGAATCGCACCCGCACTTTTCTCCCCTGCGTCGAATCGACGTGCGGTGTTCATGGATCGCGATCCACACGGTCATCACACGCAACCAGAGGTCAACCACGCCGCCATGGACATCGACATGAAGAAGTACGCGAGGCCCGCCTCGTTCGGCGCGCTCGCCGTTGCGCTCGGTCTGGTGGTGTTCTACGTCTTCATGGTCTGGGTCTCGATGCCCGCCCCATTGGGAGGCATGGACTCGGAGCACGCCATGATTGCGTACATCGGGATCGCCTGCCCGCTGGCTGCGATTGCCGCCGTCCATGTGGCGTTCTACAAGCAGCTCAGCAACTATGCAAAGGAGCAGGGCACTCGGTAGGGGCGAGATGCGAGCCCATGCGGTGGGAATGGGACGGTCACTCGTTTCTTGGTGACGCGCGAATCGGGATCGGTTCGGCTCACGCGCGCGCGTTTTGAACGAATGAAACCGGATGCGGTCGAGTGACGGCGACGCGCAGCTCTAGCAGGTCGTCGCCCCGACCACCCACGCAGAAGGGCGGAAGCCACTCGGCCCCCGCCCCTCTCCACCAACGCAGTCGCGCGACTCGAACGATTACGGACTTGGGTCCGGACCCAATAATAGTCCCATCAGGGGCACCGAGCACGGCTCCTTTGACGGCAATGATGGCAACTGGAGCTGGCGTCGTGCAGTCGTCCCTCTGACACAATTTGAATGCAAAGACGCCCCCAGCAATAGCGCCGTTTAGCGCACCGATACCGGACGCTTGTCCGCTCGTGATTCTCGGAACCATTGGGTTGCCTCTCGAAAGAGGCTCGAGTGCATGTTGACGCGTTACCACGCCAGCGGCTCTTGCGAAAACCAAGCGTTCTGAAGCACCCCCCCTATCGATTCTCGGCGCTGCTGCGACAGCGGGGATGGGTCTCCCTGGCCTACCTTCGGCACTGTCAGTCGAGAGGACCGTCGCAAGGTTTGCCAGAAGCAACGTCGCTGCTACACGCATGTTGGGCCAGCTGAAATAGTTTGGCACTCATCTACGGCGATGAGCGCACGGAACCCATACATGCTGGCCGCCGCCATCCCCAACGTCTCCACCAACGTCTCCACCAACGTCTCCACCAACGTCTCCACCAACGTCTCCACCAACGTCTCCACCAACGTCCCCACCAACGTCTCCACCAACGTCTCCACCAACGTCTCCACCAACGTCTCCACCAACGTCTCCACCAACGTCTCCACCAACGTCTCCACCAACGTCCCCACCAACCTCACGATAGGATCTACGGGTTCGCCCTAAATATCGAGATTGCTCACAAACTTCGCATTCGCCTCGATAAACGCCTTCCGCGGCTCCACGTCGTCTCCCATTAGCGTCTGGAAGATCTGGTCGGCGAGAATTGCATCGTCCATCTCCACCCGCATGAGGGTGCGACGCTCGGGATCCATGGTGGTGTCCCACAACTGTTCCTTGTTCATCTCACCCAGTCCTTTGTAGCGCTGGATGTTGACCGTGTTGCGCTCCGACGAGCCACCGAGGCGCTCCTGGTAGGTTTCGCGCTCCTTCTCGTCGTAGGCGTAGAACTCCTGCTTCCCCTTGTAGACGCGATAGAGCGGAGGCTGGGCGATATACATGTAGCCGGCGTCGATGAGCTCGCGCATCTGGCGGAAGAAAAACGTGAGCAGGAGGACGCGGATGTGCGCGCCGTCCACGTCGGCGTCGGTCATGATGACGATCTTGTGATAGCGCGCCCGACCGATCTCGAACTCTTCCTTGATGCCGGTGCCTAACGCGGTGATGATGGTGCGGATTTCTTCGTTCGACAACACCTTGTCGATGCGCGCTTTCTCCACGTTGATGATCTTGCCGCGGAGGGGAAGAATGGCCTGAAACTCCCGGTTGCGCCCCTGCTTGGCGGAGCCGCCGGCCGAGTCACCTTCGACCAGGAAGAGTTCGCAGAGCGCGGGGTCGGAGAGCGAGCAGTCGGCCAGCTTGCCCGGCAGCGTCCCCACATCGAGCGCCGATTTCTTGCGCGTGAGATCGCGTGCCTTGCGCGCCGCTTCGCGCGCCCGCGCCGCCGACACGGCCTTCTCGAGAATGATGTTGGCGGTGCGCGGATGTTCATCCAGGTACGCGCCCAGCCAATCATTCACGGCTGTCTTGACCGCCGATTCTGCTTCGGAATTGCCGAGTTTGGTCTTCGTCTGTCCCTCGAACTGCGGCTCGCGCACCTTGACCGAGAGCACCGCAGTCAGCCCTTCGCGGGCATCATCACCGGAGAGAGTGAAGTCGGCCTTCTTGAGGAAGTTGCCCTTCTTCGCGAACTCGTTGATGGTGCGGGTGAGCGCGGCCTTCAGGCCGGTGAGGTGCGCGCCCCCTTCGTGGGTGTTGATGTTGTTGACGAAGGTGAAGACGTTCTCGTTGTAGCCATCGTTGTACTGCATGGCGAGCTCGATCCCGATGTCGTCCTTCTCGGTGTCGAGATACAGCACCTCGGGATGCAGCGGCTTCTTGTGGGAGTTGAGATACTGCACCATCTCCTTGAGCCCGCCCTTGGCGTGGAACGTGTCCTGCTTGACCGGGTCGTCGCGCTCGTCGGTGAGGGTGATGGTGACACCCTTGTTGAGATACGACAGTTCGCGGAGTCGACTGGCCAGCGTGGTGTAGTCGTAGCGCAGTTCGGTGAAGATTTGCGGGTCGGGTTTGAAGTACACCTTGGTGCCAGTCTCCTTCGCACCCGCCTTCCCCACCTGCTTGAGTTTGGTGGTGGTGTCGCCGCGCTCGAAGTCCATGTAGAACTCCTTGCTGTCGCGCTTGACCCAAACCTTGAGCTGTTCCGACAACGCGTTCACCACCGACACACCGACCCCGTGCAACCCACCGGACACTTTGTAACTGTCCTTGTCGAACTTGCCACCGGCGTGCAGCACGGTCATGGCAAGCTCGAGCCCCGGCATCTTCTCGGTAGGGTGCATGTCGACCGGAATGCCGCGCCCGTTATCCTCCACCGTTATGGAATCGTCGGCGTGAATGGTCACGCCCACGGTGTCGCAATAGCCGGCCAGCGCCTCGTCGATGGAGTTGTCCACCACTTCGTACACGAGATGATGCAGTCCGCGCGATGACGTGGAGCCGATGTACATGCCTGGGCGCTTGCGGACCGCTTCCAGTCCCTTGAGCACCTGAATGTTGCTCGATTCGTACGAATTCGCGTCGGATTGATTCTTGGCCATGACTGCCCGTGTTTGAGCGGCTGAACGCGCCCCGAATAACGACCGAAACGGGGGGAAGGGAACGACCCACAAAGATAACCCGTCGAGGAGCCACTTTCAACTGGCTGCTGCTACCCTAAGCGTTTGTTCAATAATGGCTTAGGAGCCCTGACTCGACGGTCTCCGCCTCTTGCGCTGCCACGGGCGGAACCAACTGGATTCCTGCGCCCCCTCCTCGCGCCGACCTACCGCATGAGGCTCCAGCGCAACTTGTGAATCGGGCGGTCGCCGGTGATGCGATTTATCGACGCGAGCAGGTCGCGTTCCATCATCGTCAACTCCGACATCCACGCATGACTCCGGGCGGAAACAAAGAGCGTGCCGTCTTCACTCACCGAGAGCGGACGCGTGACGGCCGCCAGCTCGGGCCCCACCAGCGTGGCCCACTGATCGATGACGGCACTCTGCTTGATGCGCGACTCGAACCCCGACTTCTTGAGGAAGCGCGCGAGCAGGTCGGCCAGCCGTTCGGGCGAGTCGTTCGCGTTAGGCATCGAGGACTCCGTCGACCATGTGATGCCGCTCAAGCGCGGTATATTCCCCTGGTACGTCATTGGCACGTGGAACAACCAGAATCGTCTGGCCCATGGCGCCACCTGCCAGCACCCGCAGAATACTCCTCGCCCGATCCCCATCGAGCTCGGCAAACGGATCGTCCAGCAACACCACGGGGGAACGTCCGGTGCGGTCGCGCAGCGTCTCACGCTCCAACAGCCGCAACGCGATGGCCGAGGTGCGCTGTTGGCCCGCCGAGCCGAACGTACGCATCGATCGGCCGCCGAGCGTGATGAGCAGGTCGTCACGATGCGGGCCGCTGTGGGTCATCAACCGGCGTAGGTCGTGCGGGCGATCGCGCTCGAGTGCGGCCGAGAGCTGGGCACGAACGACGGACTCATCCGGGGCGACTGTATCCGTTGGCGCGAGCGCGGAGTGATAGTCGATCGTCACCTGCTGACGCTCACCGATGGCAGCTACCAACTCCGAGAAGCGGGGGGCGGCCCAGCGCGTCCAGCGCCGGCGTTCGCACCAAAGCGTGGCGCCGGCCTCGGCCAGCGCGGGCTCCCACACGGCCACTCGCGAGGGGTCGGCGCCGCGACGGGCGGCCTCGCGCAGCGACGCGTTGCGCCTGACGAGCGCCGCCCTGTACTTCTGCAGGGCCGCCAGATAGCGGCGCGACGTGGTGGCCAGCGTGATGTCGAGATACCGGCGCCGTTCGGTCGGTGCGCCCGACACCAGCGCTACGTCCTGCGGCGAAAACATGACCGACGGCACCGCACCTAACGCATCGGCCAAGCGCTCGCACTCGGCGCCGTCCAGCACCACCTTTTTGCGCCTGGCGGACTTGCCAAAGCCCACCCGCATGTCATCCACGGCGGCGCTGCGTACCGTGGCGGCAACGTGAAACGCCTCGGCGCCGAATCGCACCAGGTCCACGTCGCGCGCCCCCCGCACCGAGCGCAGTGCGTGCAGATAGTGGATGGCCTCCAGCAGGTTCGTCTTCCCGTGACCGTTGGAGCCGACGATGGCCACTCCGCGCGCCGGAAGGGCGAGGTCGAGACGGGCGATATTGCGGAAGTCGCGAACCGCCAGCGTCGTTATCGCCACCCCATCTGCCGAGAGATCCGCCGTGACGTCGTCGCCCACGCCCGTCGGCCGCACCGGCGCGTCCGCCCTGACCGTCACCGCCCGATAAACCGCGGCGCGCGCTTCTCCAGAAACGCCGTCATGCCTTCGGCCATGTCCATGGTGCCGGAGAGGATGGCGAAGTGGTTGGCCTCGAGATTGAGTCCGTCGTGCTGCGGCGCATTGTAGCCTCGATCCACGGCCTCGATGCAGAGCGCCAGCGCCAGCGGTGCGTTGGCCAGCATCTGGCGCATCATGTCGTTAGCCGACGACAGGAGATCGGCTGGTGCCACCACGCGATTCACCAGGCCAATGCGCAGGGCCTCCTGCGCGTCGATCAGTTCGCCCGTGAGCAGCAGCTGCAATGCGCGCCCCCGCCCGACCAGTCGCGGGAGGCGCTGCGTTCCCCCGTAGCCCGGCGTAATTCCCAGTTTGACTTCGGGCTGTCCGAACTTGGCCAGATCGGACGCGATGCGTATGTGGCAGGCCATGGCCAACTCGCATCCGCCGCCCAGCGCGAAGCCATTGACGGCGGCGATGACTGGCTTGGATGACGACTCGTACTTGTCGAAGACGCGTTGCCCGTACGCCGAGCGCGCTTTCGCCTGCAGGGGCGACTGCGAGGAGAGCTCCGAGATATCGGCACCGGCCACGAAGGCGCGCCCGGCCCCGGTGAGAATCGCTCCGCCGACGTCATCACGAGTGCGCACCTCTTCGATGGCACGATCGAGTTCGGCGATAGTCGCAGCGTTCAGTGCGTTGAGTTTGTCGGGACGATTGATGGTGATGGTCGCGACGCGCTCGGTCACGCTCAGCGTAAGGGTCTCGAACATGGGAGGCAGGGAGGCAGGGAGACAGGCAGGAGGTGCAGCGTTGCGTGAGCTGGAGCGTGGCGCCGAGTGGTGGACGCGGCGTGCTCCCATCTCGACGATCCGGAGGTCGCGAGCGCTGGAATCTACCGTCCTCCTCGGCGTCTCGCTCCCGCTCGGGAAGGTTGCGGCGTAGCTTAGCCCGCTATGGAGTATCTGGAGAATATCGACGCGGTTCGATGGTCACCGAGCGGCGACGCGGTACGGATCATCGATCAGCGCCGTCTTCCGGGCGAGTACGTGGAATGCGACCTTCGCACGGTGGATCACATCTGCGAGGCCATTCGCACGCTGGCGGTGCGCGGCGCCCCAGCCATCGGGATTTGCGGGGCAATGGGGGTCGTGGCGGCCCTGCTCGACCATGAAATGGAAGCGCCGAGTTTTTTCCGGGAGCGGTTGCGTGTCGTGGCGTCGGAGATTCGCGAGGCGCGGCCGACTGCGGTGAATCTCGCGTGGGCCGTCGATCGGATGACGGCGGTCGCGCGCTCGGTGGTGGGGAGTAATGGAGACGTGCTGGCCGCGCTCCGGAACGAAGCGACGACGATTCTGGACGAGGACCGCGCTATGTGCGAGGCGATCGGTGCGAACGGGCTGGCCCTGCTCTGCGATGGCGCGCGTGTGCTGACCCACTGTAACGCGGGGGCGTTGGCGACGGGGGGAATCGGCACCGCGCTGGCGCCGATTTATGTTGCGGTGCGCGCTGGACTACGTGTCGCAGTGTATGCAGACGAGACGCGGCCCCTTATGCAGGGAAGTCGGCTGACGGCGTGGGAGTTGACGCGCGCCGGGATTCCGGTCACCGTGATCGCGGATAACATGGCGGCCTCGCTGATGCGAGCCGGTGCGATTGACCTGTGCATTGTGGGGGCCGATCGGATTGCTGCCAACGGCGACGTGGCCAACAAGATCGGGACGTACGGAGTGGCGGTGCTGGCTCGGCACCATGGGATTCCCTTTTACGTAGCGGCGCCGACGTCGACTATTGACGCGGCAACGCCCACCGGCGACGCGATCGTGATCGAGCAGCGTCGGCGCGACGAGGTGGCAGCGCCATTTGGCCGGTTGCTCGTGCCTAACGATGCTGCGGTGTACAATCCGGCGTTCGATGTGACGCCGGCCGAGTTGGTGACGGCGATCGTGACGGACCGCGGGGTGTTTCGGTTGCCTTACGATTTTTCGGCGGCGGGGGGTGGTGGGGGGGCGGTGGGGGGGCGGTGGGGGGCCCCCCCAATTGAACAATCGCTCCCGCGGGCCTGATTCGCATCACCATTCCCGTGCGCGGTGTACCATAACAGCTCCCGTGCGCGCCGTACCATGCCCATTGCCCGGCGCGCTGTACCATACCATTGGCCCCCACCCTTTCCTCCCCTCACCCGCCCCACGCCATGCGCCACGTCCTCGCTATCGATCAGGGCACGACTGGGTCCACCTGTCTCGTCATCCGTGACGACGGACAGGTGGTGGGGCGCGGCTATCGCGAGATCACGCAATACTATCCGCAGCCAGGCTGGGTGGAGCACGACGCTGACGAGATCTTCACCCACACGCGCGACGCAGCGCGTGACGCCATCGCGCAGAGCGGGGTGGTACCCAATACCATCGGTATCACCAATCAGCGCGAGACCGTGGTTCTCTGGGACCGTTCGACCGGGCAACCGGTGGGGCGGGCCGTCGTTTGGCAAGATCGTCGCACGGCGCCCCGCTGTGCGGAACTGGCGTCGAGCGCCACCGACATCGCGCAGCGCACCGGATTGGTGCTCGATCCGTACTTTTCGGCCACCAAGATCGAATGGATATTGCGCGACCCCGCCGTCGCCACCCGTGCCGCGATGGGCGACCTTGTGCTGGGGACGATCGATAGCTGGTTGATCTGGCGCCTAACGGGAGGCGCGGTGCACGCCACCGATCCCACCAACGCGTCGCGCACCATGCTGTACGATATCGACGGCGGACAGTGGAGCAACCACTTATGCGAGCTGTTCGGCGTACCGACGTCCATGTTGCCGGGCGTCCGTCGATCATCGGGCGATTTCGGTGTGTCGACGAAGGAGCATTTCGGCACCGCGATTCCCATCACCGGCGTGGCCGGAGATCAGCAGGCCGCACTCTACGGGCAGGGATGCTGGCTGCCGGGGGAAGGGAAGAACACCTACGGCACGGGAGCCTTCCTCCTGTTCAACGCCGGTACCACGCGCCCAAGTGGAGGCGGTGGGTTGCTGACGACGATTGCCTGCGACGCGTTAGGCAATCCGGTCTTTGCCCTCGAGGCGGCCGTCTTCATTGCCGGCGCGGCGGTGCAGTGGCTACGCGATGGGCTGCAGATTCTCGAACAGGCGGCCGACTCCGAGGCACTGGCGCGCTCGGTCGAGTCTACCGACGGCGTCTATTTCGTTCCCGCGCTGGTGGGATTGGGGGCGCCGCATTGGGCGCCCGACGCGCGCGGGACCATCGTCGGTCTCACGCGAGGCACTGGGCGCGCCCACTTGGTGCGCGCGGCCCTCGAGGCCATGGCCTACAGCACGGCAGATGTGGTCGCCACCGTACGTGACCAGGGGGTGGTGCTCGATCGGTTGCGAGTGGACGGCGGCGCCACGGCCAACAACTGGTTGATGCAGTTCCAGTCCGACGTGCTGGGCGTGAGCGTCGAACGCCCCGACATGATCGAAACGACGGCCTTAGGTGCGGCGGGACTGGCGGGCATCGCCGGTGGCGTGTGGAGGTCGTCCAACGAGTTTCTCGCGTCCCGCAGCTTTGTACGATTCACCCCCACGCGATCGCCCGCAAAGGTGGCGGCCGACTACGCCGGGTGGTTACGCGCGGTGCGCGCAACGCTCGCGTGGGCGGCCGACACACCCTAACCTAACCGCCGACGACAGATGAAGTTCGCCTTCGCGCTCGCCTTCACACTCTCGGGGCCGTCCCACGACCCCTGGTTCGCACGCGACAAGGCGAAGCACTTCTTTGTCGCAGCCGCCATTCAAAGCGCCGCGTATGCGGCGTTCCGGCAGCGTACCGAGCGCGCACCGGTCGCCCTCTGGGGAGCGACCGGTGTCACCGCCGCTGCCTCGTTAGGGAAGGAGTGGTACGATCAGCGCCGCGGAAAAACGTTCAGCTACCGCGATCTTGCCTGGGATGCGGGGGGCACTGGAGTGGCAACGATCGCAATCATTAAGTTGCGCGACAGATAACCGCAGCCAATGCTGTCGTGCCCGTCGCTCCTCGGCCTCGCGTCCATTTCCCACGTTTGAACCCAACACTGTATGTCCACGCCCGATTCTGCTCACTCTCCGCCACCGCCGATGACCGTCGACGAAGACGTTCCCCGCGAACAGCGTAAGAATGTCCTGCTCCGGATGCTGATCAACGACATGCTGGATCAGGTGCGGGACGTGAACCAGCACGCGGGCCGCTGGCCGCCCGACGAGCGCACCAGTGCCGAACAGGCCCTCGAACGCATCATGGGGCAGATTCGCCAGGAAGCGTTGCGGCGCGGGAATGCCTAACGGCATGACGCGCCGTTTGTTCGCCGCATGTCTCGTCCCTTGCTGATATGGGAACGGCGGGAGTCTTTGCCTCATGGGTCGCCGTTGCGTTCGGCGTCTGGACCTTCGGGTCGGCGCTCATCTCCACGGGGTACCATCCTTCGGCGCGCGCGTCGGCCGAGCGGGCGCTGTTGGCGAGTGGATTGGCCGCCCTCATTGCCAGCGCGATTCTGATAACTCTCCTGCTGGTCGGCAACGTGACCGTGAGCTACGTCGCGCGTTCCGTCGCCACCAATGTTCCGGCGACCTATCGCATGGCTGCGCTGTTGAGCTTCCCGGCTGGCGCGGTCTTGCCGACGGCGGCCATCGTGGCTGGATTCGGAGCGTTCGCCACCCGTGGCGCGCGCTCTCCGCTGGGTCTCGCCACCGTCGGCGCCACGGTCGTTGCGCTCCTCGCGTCCAGTGTCTCGAGCACTCCGTTCGCAATACTTCCATGGCTCCCCGCCGACGGACTCGGCATGGCGCCCACCCTCCAGCATCCCGCGTCGGTTCTCGGGCGCATCGCGCTCTCGTTGGGAGTCGCCACCAGCGCATCGGCCGCCGCGATCGCTGCCGACGCCCTGGCCGACGACTCGCCGCATGCGCTCGATCGTGTAGCATACACGCGATGGCTCCTGGCGACTGCGGCACTCATCAGCGCCACGTTATTCAGCGCCGCTCTGGGCAGCTTCGCCACCGGCGGCGCCTTTACTCCGGCTCCTCTTGCCCTCTGGAATAGGGCCCTGGTTCCGGCGCTGGTGGCGATCATCTGCGCGTACCGCGCGCGGGGGGGGTCGGCCGAAGCCGCGCTGCTAGGCGCACTGGGCGTGTTGGGGCTAGCGAGCGGAGTGCTCATGGGCGCCGGATTTCTCACCAGAGGGGGCGTTCCGCTGACCGTGTTCGTGCTCGCATCGCTCGGGGCAAGCGTGTACGGCGCCATCGCTGCCATCATCCGCCGACAGACGGGTGTGGGGCGCCTGCTGAGTGTTGTTGGTGTGGTAGCGTTGGCGGTGGGTGCGGTGGTGGCGGTACGCGCTTCGGCGCCCCCCTCGGTCTGGATGCCCCAGCTCGCACAATGGCTCCTGATCGGTGGAGGTGTTGCAACGGGTTTGTCTGCCGCCGCCGACTGCGACATACGACGGTCTCGCGCTCTCGGGCTCACGCTCGCGGGCGCGGTGCTCGGCGCGGCGTTCGGTGTCTGGCTTGCACACGGTGCGTTGTCCACGGCAAGTGGCTGGGGCGCGCTGGCGGGTACGTCGTTCGCCGTGATGGTCGGCGCCCCGCGAGGCGCTGCACCCGCCGGTCTTTCGAGCACCGATAGGCAGTGGCGAGTTGGAATCGGCTGTGCGATCGCGTTCGCGGCGCTCGCGGCATGTGGCGAAAGTGTCCCCGTCACGTCGTCGCTGACGCTGGTGAGCGGAGGGCAAGGCAGCGTGGCTCTGCGCCTCTTTGGCGCCGTCAGACTTGCGCATCAGGGACTCTCACGATTTGAGAGCGTCAACTCGCACGTGATCGCGATCGCCCTCGAGGCGTCGGGCGGGCCGGTTGACGGCCGCCTGATCATCGTTGAGCGGCGCGAGTATGTAGACAGCCGTGACGAACCGTTGGGCGAGCCCATCACCAGACCCGGCGTTGCACGCGGGCTGCTGGAGGAGCTTCGGGTCACGCTCGAAGACGTTGGCCGCGAGGAAGAGGTGAGGCTTCGGGTCGTCGCGGTGCCGCTCGCGATGGCGTGGCGTGTGGCATTGCTCGTCCTTGCGCTCACCGCGATACTCGCCTGCTGCCCGCCATTGAACCGGCTGGCAGGGCCCGATCGGGACTCTCTCGTTAGGCCATGATACCACTCATCATCGGAATAGCGCTGGCGCTCGCCGCGCTCGCCTTCGTCGTCGCTCCACTCGTGCGTCGGTCCTCAGGCGATGCGGCGCCCGTGGTCCCGGCGAAGGCCGACTCCCACCACATCGATGTACTACTTCGCGATACTATCTGGTCGGCGACTGATGAAGCTGTCACAGCGGTCGCCACGGAGCGGTCGAGTGAGCTGGAGGCGGACGCCGAGCGGTTGGTTCGGCAGGCAAGGGCGATCGTGGTCTCATGCGGACGCTGTGGCCAACGCCCCGAGTCGGACGCCGTCTTCTGCTCCAGCTGCGGAAACGCGCTCGGCGTCTGCGCCATGTGCCGGCATCCGGTCGGATTCGTCGGCGCTCGCTTCTGCGAAGCGTGCGGGGCCGCGCTCACCGCCTAACGCGTTAGCGCTCCAGCGCTTCGAGGCGCCGCTCCGCCAGGCGAAGCGGGACAAACGTGGCCATGAGGCAGAGCAGGGTGGCCAGTCCGAAGCCGGTGATCATTTCGCGCGCGTTGAACGCGCTGTCGGCGCTCCCGTATAGGCGACTGCTCAGGTACGAATAGACCGGTCGCGCCTCGAGGAATATGACCCCCCCGATGACCATGACCGCCGTCATCATGAACATGAGGCCACCGAACGACGTCGGAATCTGCGCCGCGTTTTCGGTCTCGAAGCGCGGATACAACGTGCCGAAGCCTATCGCCAGGCCCGCGATGGCGAAGGTGAGCATGGTGATGGAGCCGATCGATACCGCAAACATGAATGGGGTCACCTGCAGTAATGCATTAGTCACCACCACGATCGTCAGCGCCAGGACGAGCAGCGGCAGAGTGCCCACCCAGAACTTGGACCAGAGCAACTCGCGCATCGACATCGGGCTCGATCGCAGCAACCACCACGATCTCCCCTCCAAGCTCACCCCCGGGAAGAGAAAACGGGCGGCGATGGACGCCAGCACGAACCCCGCCAGTCCGAGGTTCAGGAAGGGAATCAGATTCACGATGAAGAAGGTGATTCCGTCGCCGGTGAGCGGAAGAAACTTGATGTTGACCACGTACACCACCACCAATACGGCCAGCAGAATGAGTTGCGACCACTGCGTGGTATCGCGGAAGAAGACCCGAATGTCCTTGAGCACCAGTTCGCGTCGCATAATGCCCAAGGGAGTCAACAGGTGTGCAAGCAAGCTCTGCTTGCCGCTGCTCTTCACCGACTGCTGCGCGCTTTCCTGCGCCTTGGTAAACCCGATGGCGTAGAGCGAGCGATGCAGCAGCGCCCCAAGCACCACCAGCGCCGCCGCGGTCGTCCATAGCAGGTAGAGAGGAAGGACGTCGAAGTGTCCGGTGAGCCACCCCATAAGGGTGCGCTGCAGCCACTCACTAGGCAGGGCGGGCGACGTGGGGCCACGCAGTACGGAAATGAACTCCACCAGCGACCGGAAACCTTCCGGGCGGACGAGCTTCTCCGGGCGCATGAGTCGGAAGAGGATCACCACACCGGCGCCGGCGAGCACGGTGATGACCGACAGAATGTCCCGCGTGCGCCGCGCCGGAAAGATGTTCACCAGAACCAGCGTGATGGCGCTCCCTATCACCGATGGAATAACCAGAAACGGAAGAAATGCAGCGATGGCGATGAACGGAAACCCGATGCCTCCGTCATACGCGACGCCGTACGCCGAAAGCATCGGAATGGCGAGTAACACCACCATCCAACTGGAGTGAAGCGTTGTTTCAAACAGTTTGGCGCTATAGATGGCGAACCAATCCACCGGCGCTGACACCAGCAGGTCGAGGTCGCGGGCCAGGAAGAACGACGAGAGCGACGTGATGACGTTCGAGAGCAGGAGGATCGAGACAAACGACAGGAGCAGAAGTCCCAGCAGTTTGCCGGCCAGCAGGGGGCCAATCTCTTGGACCCCCCTGAAGTACGTGAGCACCTTGTAAAGCACGCCGAAGGCAAAGGCCCAGAAGCAGAGCCCGATGAGTCCCATGACGGCGAACCGCGCCCCGCGTCCCTTTTCCACCTGCGCCGACCGAGCGCGCGCCGTGCGCCACTTGGGGCCCAGCAGGTGCCGCACCGACACGCCGCGCCTCTTCGCGGGAGCCACCAGGCGTCCTCCGGCGGGTGTGTAGGCACCGCCCGCGCGTACGGTGCCGTGTGACCCGGACAACAAACGATACCGCTCCACCAACGACGGGTCGGGGCCGGCCGGCAGGGACGCCCGCGTGTCGTTAGGCATCCAGCACCTCGACCAGCCCGCGCGCCGCATTCTCCCCGGTCAGCCGGAGGAATATCTCCTCCAGCCCCTCATCACCACGCTCCGCATTGCGGCGCAGATCGTCCATGGACCCGCACGCTCGCATGGTCCCGCCCTGGATGATCCCGATGCGATCGCAGAGGGTCTCCGCCACTTCCAGCGTATGGGTGGACATCATGATCGTATGCCCGCGTCGCGTGTATTCGCGGAACAAGTCCTTCAGTATCTTCGCCGCCTTCGGGTCGAGCCCCACCATGGGCTCGTCCACCACGATCACGTCGGGGCGATGCACGAACGCGCTGGATATGATCAGCTTCTGTCGCATGCCGTGGGAATACGACTCCACCAACTCGTCGCGCCATTCCTCGAGGTCGAAGAGCGCCAGCAGCTCTCGCCCGCGATGCTCCACCCGCGCTCCGTCCTGGCTGTACAGGCCGGCCACGAAGCGAAGAAACTCCATGCCCGTGAGCTTCTCGTAGATGAAGGGACGATCGGGGATGAAGCCGAGTCGCGCCTTGGCGGCGATGGCGTCTCGCGCGAGATCGTATCCGGCCACCTTGACCGTGCCGGCCGTGGGGCGCAGAATGCCGGCGATCATGCGCAGTGTGGTCGTTTTCCCCGCGCCGTTCGGCCCGAGAAATCCGAACAGCTCTCCCTTGGGCACGAACAAGTCGATGGCATCGACGGCAGTGAACGAGCCGTACTTCTTGGTGATCTGCGTGAGCTCGATCATCTGCGTACCGTGTGGGCCGAAGGCGAAGGGGCGGAGGCGGAGCGTTTCGATGTGACCAATGCCGCGAGACCCCGAGTCCGCGCGCTGGTGCTGCGCCAGTTCTCGAAGGCGAGTTCATACGCGGTGCGACGCAGCGCGAAACCCGCTGGCCCGCGCACGGCAATCATGCGCCCTAACTCGTCCACCCAGGTGTCGAACGCTACCCCATCGGTCGAGACCACCCGCCAGCCGCGCACGCTGTCTACGTGTGCCCGCCGCCAGCGCTTGCGATTCGGATCGAAGGCGGCACTGTCCGCCACCACGAAGAGCGACTCCGCCTTGATCGTCACGCCCAGCGCCTTCACCGACATGCGGCTGGGGTCGAAGATGTCGACGCTGTAGCTGATGCCCACCTTGGGAACTCTGCCTAACGCCACGGCCAGCGGGACCAGGGTGGGGAGGAGCAGGGGACCGCTAAGCCGCACGCGAGTGGTATCGCTCGCGCCGCCTGACCGCTGGACCACGTACTCGAGTATCGAATCGCCGACTATCCGTCCGCTGGCGGTCATCGGGAGGGAATCGGTGCCGAAGCTCATCGTGAAGTCGCGCAGGGCGAGGGCGCGCGAGAGGTGCACGATCGACTGCGCGCTGGCCCGCTTCACCACGCCGTCCACGGCCATGTCGGCCACGAAGTAGTCCGTCACCTGGAACCCGCCGGGAATCGTGTCGAGCGTATTCGATGCAAAGCCCACGTGCCGGCCTTCGCGCTCCACGGCGAAGTATGTCGCCCCCGGCGCCACCCGCACCGCAACTTCGGCCAACCGCTCACGAGGACTCCGCGACAGCTCGCGCTGCGCGAAGGCGACGATGCCCGCCCCCCAGGCCGCAAGCACACCGATCGCCAGCACTGCACGACCGTTCATATCACGCGCCACAGTCGCGCGATGGTCGTGCGAAAGGCGTCGGCCTCAACTTCGTTCTCCACTACGACCGTGATCTGCGCCGGCCGCGCACTGCGGCTCCGGTGCTCGGTCATCGCGCCGATCATTGTCTGCGCCACGTCATCCACATCCAGATTGCCGGCACCCAGCCCGAACGGCGCGATCGCCAGATGGCCGACGTCGAAATCGTGGGCGCGCTGCAGTGCGCTCACCGTCGCCCGCCGAACGCCATCGCGCGACACCGACTCGCTCGGGGTCGAGACCACGGCATGAATCATCAGCTCCATCGGCAACGCTCCCGCCCCCGTCACCACGGCCGACCCCACCTCCAGCGGCTCGTTCACCCGAAGCTGTCGCACGAGTGCGTCCCCAGCCGCCTGCTCAAGGCGCCTAACGACCGGCGTGACGGCGCGCAGCTCGGCGTTCACCGGTCGGGCCACGGCGTCCGCCTCCACGAAGGCAAGATCGTGCACTCGAACGTCGATGTTCATGAGCGTACGCTGCGCCTCGTCAAATCAGGGCCATCGACGTCTCGTCATTGATCCAATTCACGTACTTGGCCAAACCCCACTGCACCTCGAGGGCGAGGAGCTCGGGAACCTTGTACGGGTGCAACTCGGCGAAGGCCTTTTCGATGGCGTGCAACACGGCGGAACGCGTCTTCATCAGGATTACCGTCTCCTGCTCATCGGCAATCTTCCCCTCCCAGCGATACAGCGATCGCGAACCCGGTAGAAGAGAGCCGCAGGCTATCAAGCGGCGCTCCAACAGGGCGCGCACCAGCCGCTCCCCTTCTTCTGGCGTGGACACGGTAGTGAGGATGACGACGGCGTCGGTGTGGGGCATGGTTCAGCTATGGTTTCGCTTGGTGAGTCGGGCACGGATACCGGGGGGCAACGTTCCACCCCTCAATGGACAGCGAAGAGGTAGCGGACGTCACGCCGCTGGCGCCAGTCGCTCAATTCCGGGCAGGCGAGCTGGAGACTCCCGCAGAAGGCGCTGCGTGGCGACTTGAACCTCGCGCCTCCTTCGGCCAATATTCGGGTCTTATGGCCGAAGAATTCCTGATTGTCCGCGGCGCGCGCGAGCACAATCTCCAGAACGTCGACGTCACCATCCCGCGAGACAGGTTGACCGTCGTCACCGGGCTCTCTGGTTCCGGAAAGTCGTCGCTCGCTTTCGATACGATCTACGCCGAAGGACAGCGCCGCTACGTGGAGTCGCTCTCCGCGTATGCCCGTCAGTTCCTGGGTCTGATGGAGAAGCCTGACGTCGACACCATTGAAGGGCTGTCCCCCGCCATTTCGATCGAGCAGAAAACGGCCGGTCACAATCCGCGCTCCACCGTCGGAACGGTCACCGAAATCTACGACTACCTGCGTCTTCTTTTCGCGCGCGCGGGCACTCCGCACTGCGCCAATTGTGGACGCGCCGTGCAGCGGCAAAGCGCCGGGCAGATTACTGACATTATCCTGGCCTGGCCCGAGGGAACGCGACTCGAGATTCTCGCTCCGCTGGTGCGCGGACGAAAGGGCGAGTTCCGCGAGATGTTCGAGGCGGCCCGCAAGCAGGGATTTGTACGTGCCGTGGTCGACGGCGCCGTCATCGAGCTGGCAAACCCGCCGAAGCTCAATCGCAAGGTCAACCATGATGTATCAATCGTAGTCGACCGACTCGTGGCCAACGCGGACGACCGCGGACGACTGACCGACTCGGTCGAGACGGCGCTCAAGCTGGCCGAGGGTCTGGTGGAGGTGGTGCAGCACGGGAAGGAGAAGGCGGCGCACATTTTCTCCGAACGCTACGGCTGTCCCACCTGCGGCATCTCGCTCCCCGAAATGGAGCCCCGGCATTTCTCCTTTAATTCGCCCTTTGGCGCCTGCCCGGCCTGCGGCGGCCTCGGCACGCGCCGCGAAGTGAGCGAAGATCTCATCCTCGGCGACCCGGACCTGACAATTCTGGAGGGCGTGGTGCTGCCGTGGGGTGAGCCCGACGGTTACCTCCGTCGCGTCATTCTTCCCGGACTGGCCAAGCAACTCGGCTTCGACCTCGACACGCCGTGGGCGAAGATTCCGGAAAAGGTGAGACGCGTGCTCTTGCACGGGTCAGTTAGTGTCACGCCGAACGGCGGCCGGGCGAAGGATACCAATGTCGTGAAGTCCACACGCGCCACGGCCGTGGCGAAGAGCTCGACCAAGAGCTCGACCAAGAGCTCGGCCAAGCGCACGGCCGCCGACGCCGACGCCATGACGTGGGAAGGCATCGTCACCAATATCGGCCGCCGATATCATGAGACCGATTCGGAGAGCATTCGCGCCGAGCTGGATGGTTTTCTCGTCGTGCGCCCCTGCGCCACCTGCCATGGACGGCGCCTCAAGCCGGAGTCGCTGGCCGTTACCGTTCAGGACAAGAACGTTGGCGAGGTGGTGGAGATGTCCATCACCGAGGCGCGGAGCTTCTTCGAGCAACTTCCCATTCGTTCGAACGGGAAGGCCGGGCTCGATGCGGAAATTGCCGGCCCTATTCTCAAGGAAGTGCGCGAACGACTCCGCTTCCTCGACGACGTGGGGCTCGACTATCTCACGTTGGGCCGATCGGCCGAATCGCTCTCCGGGGGGGAAGCGCAGCGCATCCGGCTGGCCACACAGATTGGATCACGGCTGGTCGGCGTGCTCTACATTCTCGATGAGCCCTCTATCGGGTTGCATCAGCGCGATAACGCCCGTCTGCTGGCGACGCTCAAGCAGCTACGCGACCTGGGGAACACGGTGATCGTCGTCGAGCACGACGAAGACACCATTCGCGAAGCCGACTATGTCATCGATCTCGGGCCGGGGGCGGGCAAGCATGGCGGGCGCGTGGTGGCGGCCGGTACGGTGGACGATATCATTGCCGTTCCCGAGTCCATCACGGGGCGCTATCTCAAGCGCGAGCTGTGCATCGAGATCCCGGCCACGCGTCGCGCCGTCAATCCCGACAAGGTCATAAGGGTGTCTGGGGCCAGCGAGCACAATCTCCGCGATCTCACGATCGACTTCCCGTTAGGCACCTTCGTGGCCGTCACCGGTGTTTCGGGTTCGGGAAAGTCGACGCTGGTGGAAGACATTCTGCACCGTGCGCTGGCCCGCCACTTCTACCGGGCGCGGGTCATTCCCGGGCAGCACGAGCGCATTTCGGGTCTCGACCAGATCGACAAGGTCATCGATGTCGACCAGTCCCCTATTGGGCGCACACCGCGCTCCAACCCGGCCACCTATACCGGAATCTTCACCCCGATCCGCGAACTCTTCGCCGAGATGCCGGAGGCGAAGATTCGTGGGTACGGCCCCGGACGCTTCTCCTTCAACGTGAAGGGCGGGCGGTGCGAAAACTGTCAGGGTGACGGACTGGTGAAGATCGAAATGCATTTCCTCCCCGACGTCTACGTCGCCTGCGACGTGTGCAAGGGCAAGCGCTACAATCGGGAGACGCTCGAGGTTCGATTCAAGGGACTCAGCGTCGCCGAGATTCTCGAACTCACCGTCGAAGACTCGCTGGCGTTGTTCGAGAATCAGCCGCGCATCCACCAGAAGTTGAAGACGCTCAACGACGTCGGACTCGGTTACATTCATTTAGGGCAGAGCGCGACCACGCTGTCCGGGGGCGAAGCGCAGCGCGTCAAGCTGGCCACCGAATTATCGAAGCGCGACACCGGTCGCACGTTGTACATCCTCGACGAGCCGACCACGGGGTTGCACTTCGAAGATGTCCGGGTCCTGCTCGATGTCCTCCACCGCCTCGTCGATCGCGGCAACACCGTGTTGGTCATCGAGCACAACCTCGATGTGATCAAGACCGCCGACTGGATCATCGATCTCGGGCCAGACGGGGGGACGCGCGGTGGGTACATTGTCGCGACCGGAACGCCCGAGCAGGTGGCCAAGGTGAAGGAGAGCTACACCGGGCACTACCTCAAGAGTGTGCTCAAGGGTCGGTGACTGCGGCTATGGGGACGTCGTGGTCGCGGCCCCATGCCTCCCACTCACCGACGGTGCGCGTCACGAAGAGGCGTGCGAATGACGCGCCGTCGGCGTCGGCCTGGCCGACTTCGGCCCGTATTCTTGCTGCGAAGTGGGGTTCCAGTGCGGCCAACGCCACCACGCCGTCGCTGGCCGCATAGAGCGCATAGGTCGGAAGCGCGCCGCCAAGTATTCCGTTCGCGCCCGTCAGTCCGTGCCGCCGGGGAGCCGCCATACGACTGGCCGCGTCGGCCAAGGCAACCTCGGCAAAACCGCCACGTTCGGTGCGCGTTCGCTGTAGCAGGAGGGCCAATGCTGCGGCCACAGCGCTTTCACCCGCCGCCACGTCGGCGAAGAGACTAAGCGGCATCGCCTGTGAAGAGACAAGACCTGCTTCTGCCTGGTAGGTGAGATCGTGTCCGGCGCGTTCGGAATTCGGGGTAGCGTTCCCGATGATGGCGACAATGCAGAGCTGTACGTAGCGCTCGAGCACTTCGCCAGATGCAAGCCCCAGCCGCGCCAACGCGGACGGCCGCGAGGAGGTGATGAGCACGTCGGCGTCGCGCAGCAGCACGTCGAGGTCGTGACGACCGTCGTGCGACTTGAGGTCGAGCGTAACTACCGTCTGTCCTTCGCGAAGCAGCTCATACCAGGTGGGTGCCGCGCGGGCGAGGAAGTCGCCGGCCGGAGGCTCGACTTTGGTGACGTGAGCGCCGAGTTCGCGAAGCCGAGCCGCCGCAACAGGCCCCGGGACATTGATGGCGAGCGAGACCACGTGGTAGCCGGACAACGGGAGATCATTCATGGGGGCAGGTAGCGCAAGTACATTCAAGGCAACGCGCAACGGTGGACGGATACAATATGCTGGCGGCAGCGGGCGACGCTGGCGAGATTCAACCGAGCATCCCTCGTCTTCTCGTCTTCTCGTCTTCTCGTCTTCTCGTCTTCTCGTCTTCTCGTCTTCTCGTCTTCT
>Ga0163144_10001983_pt1 | contig 47863 bp, 44 predicted proteins | sample OliLak19BULKMAT1_FD_123175 | JGI IMG/M metagenome (GOLD analysis project Ga0163144, IMG submission 123175) | Freshwater microbial mat bacterial communities from Lake Vanda, McMurdo Dry Valleys, Antarctica - Oligotrophic Lake LV.19.BULKMAT1 | ecosystem: Environmental > Aquatic > Freshwater >... | reverse complement strand
GTGCTGGCCCCGGCGGCGGCGCGGGCGGCGGCGCGGGCGGCGGCGCGCAGTCACGGGACCGAAGCAGCGGTTGAGGTTTGGTGACACGGCCGCGCTCCCCACGGGTCCCGGTGGCGCGGGTGGCCCTGGGAGCGCGCGTGGTCGCCGGGGTCCAACGGGGAGCGTGACCCCCGCGTTTTGGGGTGGTCAGCGCGCCGGTCGGATCGACCAAACACCATGGGCGCGAGCGACCTCGATGCCGTCCTCGCGCTCGCACACGGCCTCCAGGAACGCCACCGATCGCCCGCGGCGGACCACCCTTGCGGTCGCGCGGATCCGGCCTGCGGCAGGGTTTAGGTACTGGATGGAGAGCTGGAGCGTGAAGGCGTTTTCCCCCGGGGCAAGGGTCAGGCCGGCCGCGCGGCCCATGGCGCCGTCCAGGAGGAACGCGGTGAATCCGCCGTGGACGGTACCCAGCTCGTTGGTGCACGACGCGTCGGTGTGCAGGGACAGGCGCACCGCGCCGTCCTCCAGGTCTTCGACCACGACTCCCAAACGTCGGTTGGCGGGGGAGGTCGGGGGCGGTTCGGTCGGCGTCATGGACGGGAGGTTAAGGCTTCCAGACGAACTTGCGAAGCCCGCCCTGCGCTAACCTGTCGCCCCATGCAAGTGCACGCCCTCGACCTTCGCCCGGGTTCCCTCGTCCGCCACAACGGTCAGCTCGCCACGGTCACGCAGTGGAACATCCTGCGCAACGACCGCCGCCAGTTCGTCCAGATCCGGCTCAAGGAGGTTAACTCGAACCGCATCCACGACCTCAAGGAGCACACGGATACCCGTTTCGAGGTCCTCGACAGCTCCACCATCGACCTGACCCACAGCTACAGCGATGGACACGAGCAGGTCTTTTATACCGAGGACGGCGTTGAATACAGGGTGCCCAACGCGGCGGCGGAGGATGCCCTCAAGTGGCCGATCGAGCGTTACGTCGGACTGATCGTCGATGGCCTGCTGACCGCGATCGACGTGCCAAACACGGTGGTTGTGACCGTGGCGCAGACGGACCCGCCGGTGAAGGGCAGCGGCAACCTGATGAAGACCGCGGTGCTCGAGAACGGCATCGAAGTCAAAGTTTCGGGCCTGGTGGCGATCGGTGACCGGGTCAAAATCGATCCGCGCACGCTCGAGTTTAAGGAGCGTGCCTGATGGCGCAGGCTCGGCCGCGGCGAACGTCTGTGCTCGGCGTCGCCGCCCAGGTCGGCTTCGCGGTCGGCCTGAGCGCCGTCTTGAGCTTTGCGGCGCCGAACGAGTCCGAGGGTCGGGCCCGGCAGCGGGCGGTCGAGATCGCCCAGGCCGCGAGCGATGCGGTCGCCGCCGCGTTCGACCGAATGGATCCGGAACGCGACGTCGCCGGGGTCCTCGCGGTCAAGCTCGGCGGCGGGGACACCGACCTCGCGGGGGTCTTCGATCGGCGCGAGATCGAGCTGCGCTGGGACGGGTTGAACTGGTCGTTCCGCGACAAGACCGTCGGCGGGGAATGGCAGCCGGGTGGGTCGATGCCGCTCGGGCAGGCGATCAACGCCGCGGGTCCCTGGGGCCGGGTCGTGATCCCGTCCGGCGCGCCGGCGGTTCAGGGCGCCGCCCTGGGCCGGGCGAGCTGGAACAGCGCCACCGCGACCCACCGCGGACCGGTCTTGGTGCGGGGCGGCACCGTGCGCGACGTCACGTCCTTGGGCGAGGGGGCGCCGGCCCTGTGGTTCGACGGGTGCGAGATCCTGGCGAGCACCGGATCCAAGGCAGCGGTGCAGATCCACAAGGGCGTGGCGCTGGGCACGCCCCTGGCGTTCACCGACTGCGAATTCGGCGCCGTCGATCCCGCGCACCGCGGTTGGGGCGACCACCCGATGATGTGGGCAGTGCGCGCCTACGCCCAGGGCCCCCTGGGCTTCGCCGGTTGCCGCTTCCGCGCGCACACCAGCGAGCACAGCATCTACGCCTCGAACGTCCAGGGCGCCCTGTCGATCGTCGACTGCGACTTCGAGCCCAGCCCGCGCACGAACCTGCAGGTCACCAATCGAGTGCGCGAAGGCCCGCCGGGCGAGGGCCCGATCGGGATACGCAACAACCGGCTGCAGATCAGCCGTAAGGTGCGCGACGGCGCGGGCGGAGGGGGCTCGATCACGATCGCTGGCCACCACGGACCGGTTGCGCTGCTCGATATCGAGTTCATCACCGGCACGACGCACTACCCGTGGGACTCCCACAACGCCCTGATCGTCGTGTGGGGCGAGCCCACGCCGGGGCCTAACGGCGGCGCTCACCTGCTGCCCGACGGTTACTGGATCCCCGAACTCGCCGTCGCCGGGCTGCAGCTTGGGCGCGCGCCCGAGGACGGTCCCTACACACCCGACCGGGAACCCGTCATGGTGTCCGCGGTGCGCGAGGTGTGGATGGAAGCGCCCGCCAGCGCGCAGGTAGCGGTGGTCGGGTGGGGTTCGACCGGCGGACATGCCGGCCGCCTGATGGTCAACGCCAGCGGCCCCAACACGGTAGCCGGGCAGAGCGTGGAGATCGGCGTCCTGCGGTGGGAGCGGGCGCCCGCGGACGCCGCAGGCGAACCCTGGTGGAGCGTGGTTGGCGCCGGGTGGGCCGTGGGCCTGCCCGCGCATCCCGCCGCCGGGGACTACGGTCCGGCGGCGATGAAGGCTGACTGACCTTCGGCGCGTCGACCGGCCGTCCAGGCGGGCGCGTCGCCCGCTTGGCGTTCGTTGTCGCTCCCGATGCAGCGAGCTATCCTCCCCACGCCGTCCCGCGCGCGCCGTCCCGACGGGACCCACCGTCCCATGTCGACGTCTTCCACGCCTCCGCCCCGAGGCCCTTCGAAGGGCGCGTTCCGGCTGCTGCTGCTTGCGATCCTGTTGATTGCGGCTCTGGTGCGCGCGCCCTTGTGGCTCGGCGAGTCGGTCATCGGCGACGAGGTCTTCACCCACGACGTGGTCGCGCTGCCGCCCCTCGACGCGCTGGCGGTGGTGATCGAGGACGTGGTGCATCCGCCGCTGCGCTCCATGGTGCTCCAGGGCTGGGCGGCGCTCGCGGGGGGCAGCGTGCACGAGCTGCGTGCGTTCTCCTGCGCGATGGGCTTAGCTACCGTGCTCCTCGTCGCGCTGCTCGGTCGCGAGGCCCTCGCCAGCGGCGCGGGCGGGCTCTTCGCGGCCCTTTTGGTCGCTTTGAACGACGCGCAGGCCTTTTAAGGCCACACGGCCCGCGCCTACAGCATGTACGCGGCGCTGGTGATGCTGTTGCTGTGGGCCCTGATCCGGTGCCTGCGCATGGGCACCGACGGGTGGCGCTGGCTCGCGTTCGCCGCATGCGCGCTGGTGGTGGTGTACACACACTACGTCGGATGGTTGTTCCTGATCGCCGCCGTCGGCGGTGCGTGGACGCTGGGCCGTCGACACGATGCCTGGCGCCTGACCTGGGCCGTCTTTGGGGTCGGTTTGCTGTTCATCCCCTGGGCGCTGGCGGTTTTGGGCGCGCTCCAGCGCAAGGGGGGGCTCGGGCCAAACCTCGGATGGGTTGATGCTCCGAGCTGGATCCAACCGCTTTGGGTGCTCGGGTATCTGACCGGCGTGCCCGAGGGCCGCTGGGGCACGCTGGCGGGCATGGGGATCGCCGCGGTCCTCGTCGCCGCGTTGCTGCCGGCGATGGTGAACCAGCGAGCGGCGGGCTCTGCGGTTTCCCCGCGCCTGCTCGCGCCGCTGCTCGCCGCCGCGTTGCAGCCGCCCGCTACTTGAACGCCGAGCGTGTGGCGGACGAGCCGTTCTTCGTCGCGTCGCCGCACAGCCTTGGGCTGCCGATCGCTTACCACACGGGGCGCTCGATGGCGGTCGGTGCCCTGCCCGATGGGAACAACTTGCCGCCGCGGTTGTGGTTCGCCTACCGGCCGGGCCAACCCGCCGAGGCGGAGCAAGCCGACGCGCTCCGCGCAGCCGACTACCGCAGCGAGCGTGAACGCGACTTCGGGCGACGTGTTTCGGACCCCAACGGCACGCGCGTCGCTCTGTTCGTCCGATGGGACACCGAGCGATGAGCGCTCCTCGACCGCCGCATACCGGGCTGCGCTGATGGAGCCGCTCCTTTCGACGACGTTGGTGGTCCCGTGCTTCAACGAGGAGCGGCGCCTGCCCGTGGAAGACCTGCGCGCAGGCTTGACGAACATCGCGGGGCTCGGGCTGCTGTTGGTCAACGACGGCAGCGCCGACGACACCCTCGGGCGCCTGGCTGCCGTGCGCCGCGGCCACGAGGATCGCGTCGAAGGTGCTCGACCTGCCGCAAAACGGCGGCAAGGCCGAAGCCGTGCGGCTCGGAATGTTGCGCGCGATCCAGGGCGGCGCGCCGTACGTGGGCTTTTGGGACGCGGACCTCGCGACGCCGCTCGAGGCGGTGGTCGGCATGCGCTCGGTCCTCGAATCGCGGCCGGAGATTCAGCTCGTCACCGGCGCGCGCATCAAGTTGCTGGGTCGCCGCATTACCCGACGGGATGCGCGGCACTACGCGGGACGCGTTTTTGCGACGGCGGTCTCGGTGGTGCTCGACGCGGGCGTTTACGACACCCAATGCGGCGCCAAGCTCGACCTTGAACAGGTCAACGAGGATGCCCGTGGGCGAAAAGTGCCGCCAGAGGGCGAAAGGCGGCCAAAGGCCGCCGATTGGGCTGTGTGGTCGCAAAGCTGATGAATAACCCGGGCTAGCAACCTGTCCGCGTCAGCGCGCGGGGGCGAGCAGCCCTGCGCGCCGGAACAACCGGCGGACGGATTCGTCGGTCGCGATGCGGGCGTTCGGGCCCTCGATGTCGTCGCCCGCGAACCAGCCGAGTTCCAAGGATTCCGCGCTCAGGATCGCGCGGGCACCGGGCGCGGCGCGGGCGAGGAACCGTACGTCGAGGTGCAAGTGCTCGGGCTCGCTCCCGCGCGCCGGGATCGGGTGGACGTCCAAGTCGATCGGAGCGACGTCAATCTCGAGCTCGAGTAGGCCGGACTCCTCCTCCAGCTCGCGCAACGCGGCGAGCGCCAGGTTGCCCTCGCCGTCCACGTGCCCGCCGAGTTGCAGCCAGCGTCCGAGTTTCCTGTGGTGTGTGAGCAGCGCGCGACCGCCGTCCGCGTCCACGAGCAGTGCCGACGCCGTCAGGTGACCGCCGAGGCACGCACGGTGGAGCGCGTCGCCTTGGGCGTCGATGAAGGCGAGGATGCGCGCCTGCTCGGCCGCCTGGTGCGCGTCCGGCGGATGCCAGTCCGCGACCAGGGCTCGCGCATCGGCGAGGTCGCGACCGGCGGCGAGCTCCGGCGCTCCGCGGCGGACCCACCTGCGCTGCGCGGCGTGTGCCGCAGGTTTGCGCTCCATCAGTCGCGCAACAGCTTGCGGTAGCGACCCGCGCGGGACTCCGCGCCGAGACCCACGCGCTGGCGCCAACCCTTGCGCCACTCCGAGTAGTCCTCGTACGTGCCGTGGTGGAAGTTGACGCGGCCGTCGTGCTCGAACGCGAGGATGTGGCTGACCACGCGGTTCAGGAAGTACCGGTCGTGGCTGACGACGATCGCGGAGCCGGGGTAGTTCTCGATCGCCTCTTCCAACACGCGCAGCGTGTCGAGGTCGAGGTCGTTGGTCGGCTCGTCGAGGAGGATGACGTTGGCGGCGTTTTTGAGCATGCGCGCCAGGAGGACGCGGTTGCGCATCCCACCCGAGCACTCACCCAAAAGCTTCTGCTGGTCGTCGCCCTTGAAGTTGAAGCGCGCCACATACGCCCGCCCTTCGATCGTGCGGCTGCCGAAGGGAATGAGGTCGTTGCCCTCGGTGATGTTCTGGTAGACGGTCTGCGTGTCGTCCAGGATCATCCGCGACTGGTCGAGGTACGTGAGCCGCACGGTCGAGCCGATCACAACATCCCCGGAGTCGGGTTTTTCCTTGCCCAGGATCATGCGCAGCATCGTCGACTTGCCGATGCCGTTGGGACCCACCACGCCGAGGATCGCGCCCGGCGGCAGGGCGAACGTCAGGTTCTTGATCAGCACGCGGTCGCCAAAACCCTTGGTGACGTCGTGGAAATCGATCACGCGGTCGCCGAGGCGGTCGCCGGGCGGGATGCGCAGGTCGAGCTCGTCGGCCTGGTCCTCCTTGCGGCGCTCCAGCATGGCCTTGTAACGCGCTTCGCGGGCCTTGCTGTGCGTCGTGCGCGCGGCGGGGGAACGGCCGAGCCATTCTTTCTCGCGGCGCAGCACCTTGTCCATCTTCGCGTCGGTCTGACGCTTTGTGTTGAGCTCGTTTTCCTTGGCCACCAGGTATTGGCTGTAGTTGCCCTCGTAGGGGCGGCCCTTGCCGCGCTCAACCTCGAGCATCCAACCGACGACGTTGTCGAGGAAGTAGCGGTCGTGGGTGATGAGGATCACCGCGCCGGCGTAGGTGCGCAGGTGTTCTTCGAGCCACTCGATGGTCTCGGCATCCAGGTGGTTCGTGGGTTCGTCGAGGAGCAGGAGGTCGGGCTGCGACATCAACAGCTTGCACAGCGCGACACGCCGCCGTTCGCCCCCCGAAAGCTTGCGCACGTCCGCGTCCATGGGCGGCAGGTCGAGCGCTTCGGCCGCTTGCACGAGCCGTGTGTCGAGGTCCCAGACACCTTTGGTATCGAGCTCGGCCATCAGGCGCTCGTACTCGGTGTTGAGCTTGTCCTCCTCGGCGCCGGAAACCGTGCCGAGCTTCGCCGACACTTCTTCGTAGCGCCTTTCGAGTGCACGCAGATGCGCCACGGATTCCTCGAGGTTGCCCTTGACGTCTTTGTCCTCGGTCAGCGGCGGTTCCTGCGATAGGTAACCGATCGTGAGCCCGGCGAGGGGTTTTGCGATGCCCTCGAACTGGGTGTCGACGCCGGCGAGGATGCGCAAAAGTGTGCTCTTGCCCGCGCCGTTCGCTCCGATGACGCCGATTTTTGCGCCCTCGAGGAACGAAAGCGTGATGCCCTTAAGCACTTCGCGCTGGCCAAAGAACTTCCGGACGTCCTGGAGGTTGTAGATGATTCTGTCGGCCATGGGGGCGAAGAGGTTAACGCCCCGTGCGTGTGCGCGCCAAACGGGTTTGGCGCGCGCAGCCGCCGGGGGGCGCGGGCGAGGCTGCGGGGGGGCGCGGAATCCCGTCGAATTGCCCTTTCCCGCGCCCGGCGGGTCCTCGGCTGCGGGGCACCCGGCTATCCTGCGCGGCCCGAACGCATTCCCGTTGCCCCGCTCCGACCATGGTCATCACGCGCACCCAGGCTTCTTACCAATTGCTCGCCACCTTCGGGATCGACGGTCCTCACTCGGGCGCCTACGCCGGCGAATGGCTCGAAACCCGCGGACCGGACCTGCTTGTGCATTCACCCGCGACGGGAGAGTTGCTCGGGTCCGTGCGGCTTGCGACGGCGGCGGATTACGCGCGGACCCGCGATGCCGCACACGCGGCGTCCCTGCGCTGGCGTGACGTGCCCGCTCCCCGACGCGGAGAGTACGTGCGCCAGATCGCGGAGGCGCTGCGCGCGCATAAAGAGCCTCTCGGCCGTCTGGTGAGCCTCGAGATGGGCAAGATCCTGCAGGAGGGTCTGGGCGAGGTCCAAGAGGCGATCGATATCGCCGATTTTGCGGTGGGGCAATCGCGTCAGCTCTACGGCCTTTCGATGCATTCCGAGCGCCCGGGACATGCGATGCGGGAGCAGTGGCACCCGCTGGGGCTGGTCGGGATCATCAGCGCGTTCAACTTTCCGGCGGCGGTGTGGGCCTGGAACTCGATGCTTGCGCTGATCTGCGGGGACGCGTGCATCTGGAAACCGAGCCCCAAAACGCCGCTGACCGCGATCGCGATGACAACGGTGGCGCGCAAAGTGCTCGAGCCTGAGGGTTTTGGGGCGCTCCTGTCGCTCGTCATCGGCTCGAACGAAGACGTCGGCGAGAAGCTGGTCGCCGATCCGCTCGTGCCGCTGATTTCGTTCACGGGATCCACGGCGGTGGGCCGCGAAGTGGCCGCCAAGGTTGCGCGACGCCTCGGGCGCACCATTTTGGAACTGGGGGGCAATAACGCGCTGATCGTGACCCCGGAGGCCGACCTTTCGCTGGCCGTGCCCGCGATCGTGTTTGGCGCCGTGGGCACCGCGGGCCAGCGCTGCACCACCACGCGGCGCTTGATCGTGCACCGCTCGATCGCGGATGACCTTGAGCAGCGCCTGATCAAGGCCTACGGGCAAGTGCGCATCGGCAATCCGCTCGCCGAGGGCACGCTCTGTGGACCCCTGATCGACGCCGCCGCGGTGGAGCGCATGCAAGCCACCCTGCGCGCGGCGAAGGCCGAGGGCGCAGAGGTACTGTGCGGCGGTGAACCGCTTCGGCTGGAAGGGCCCGATGCGGGCGGCAACTACGTTCGCCCCGCGATCGTGCGCGCAAACGGCGGAATGAAGGTCGTCCGCGAGGAGACGTTCGCGCCCATCCTCTATGTGCTGCGCTACGACACACTCGACGAAGCCATCCATTTGCACAACGACGTGCCGCAGGGGCTGTCCTCGGCCATCTTCACGCTGAATGTGCGCGAAGCCGAGCGTTTCCAGAGCGCGGCCGGATCGGATTGCGGCATCGCCAACGTCAACATCGGCACGAGCGGCGCCGAGATCGGCGGGGCGTTTGGCGGCGAAAAGGACACGGGCGGCGGCCGCGAGTCGGGTTCGGACTCCTGGAAGGCGTACATGCGCCGCCAAACGAACACCGTGAACTGGTCGAGCGCATTGCCGCTCGCCCAGGGCATCCGCTTCGACCTAGGCTGAAACCGTCGAGCTAACCGTTGCGGGGGAGCGTCGCTTCCAGTTCCGCCACGGTCCACAGGAACGCCGCGATCGCGCCAGCGCCAAGGTGTAGCTCGCGCGGGCTGACCGTCGCGAGCGTGTCGTTGTGGGTGTGGTGCACGTCGAAGTAACGTTGACCGTCCGGCCTGAACCCCACGAGCGGCACGCCCGCGGGTGCCATGGGGCCGATGTCGGCGCCCCCACCCGGTGAGCGCAGCTCGCCCGCGCCCGCGAACGCCAGGTGGCTCGCGATGCGCTCGAGCCATGCGAAACCCAGCGCCCCGGCATTGGTGCCAAATCCGCGCGGTGTGAACCCACCCGAATCGGATTCGAGTGCGAGGACGTGGGCGCTGAGCTCTTCGGCGTGGGCCCGTGCGTATTCCCGTCCGCCGGCGAGGCCGTTTTCCTCGTTAGTGAACAGCACGACCCGCAGCGTGCGGCGCGGGCGTCGCTCGAGTCGTGTGAAGAGCCGCGCGACTTCTAAACTGTGCACGCAGCCCGCGCCGTCGTCGTGACCGCCGTCGCCGACATCCCAGCCGTCGAGGTGTCCGCCGACGGGGACGATCTCGTCCGGCCGCTCGCGGCCGTGCCAGTCCGCCACAACGTTGAACGACGGCGCGGGTGTGTCGCGCCAGCCGCAGTCCTGTTCCAGATGGAGCCGAACGGACCCGCGCGCAACAAGGGCCGACAGACGTTCCGCGGCGCGTGTGCTGATGGCCGCGGCGGGGATTCGCGGCACACCGGCTTGGTAGCCCATGCCCCCCGTGTGGGGCCAATCGTCGACGTTGGGCCCCATGGACCGCACGATCGATGCGATCGCACCGGCTTTTGCCGCTTCGATCGCGCCGCGCACACGCTGCTCGACCGCGCCGCCGTAGGCGGCGCCCGTTTCGACGAGGCTCGCATCCATCGGGCGGTTGTGGAACACGATGCGGCCCCGGGCTTCGTCCGCGCGCCGCAGCAGATCGTCGAACGAGCGCACTTCGATCACCTCTGCCGCGAGACCGCCGACGGGGCTCGCGTCGCTGCCACCCAGCGCGAGGGACGGCAGGACCTCCCCGCTTGCACCCTCCGCGGATTCGATGCGAACCCGGCAGTGCGTTCCGCGCTCCCAGTGCGGGACATCCACCTTTTCCAAGCGGACGCTGTCCGCGCCAAGCCGCTCGCATTCCGCGCGCGCCCATTCGATCGCCGCGGCCAAACCCGGCGATCCGGACAACCGGTGGGGCGCGACGGCGATCAGCCGTGCGAGCCGGGCATAGGCGGCACCGTTTCCGAGCGCGTCGGCGACGAGGCGCTGCTGAACACTGGCCTGGGCGTCGATGGCGCGTGCGAGCGCCGGATCGAGTCCATTGCTCGCTTCCGGTGGGGTCCGAGTCTGGCGGGCCTCGGCGGATCTTGCGCTGGCCACGGCGGCGAGAGGCGCGCCGAGACCGAAAGCAAGCAGCGCACGCCGGTCTAGGCCGCGGGCGGATTCAACGGGGGACGGGCCATCCTTCGCGGGCGGAGGTTCGTGGCTGGGTTTTTTCATCGTGGGCACCGCGCGCAGCATAGCCGCGCGATGCCATGGCCGTGGCCCGGCACATGGCCGGGCCGCGACGGGCTTTCCCCGCGCTGCGCCTCACAGCTCGCCGAGCAGCGATTGCGCGGCGGCGAGCAGCGCCGCCCGGTTCTCGATGTTCGAGGCGCCGATGCCGTAGAGCTTCGCGAGCGGTTCGGGCCCCAACATTTCGGTCGCGCGCTGGACGAAGAGATTGTGGCCCGTGAGCGCAAAGGCGTATCCCAGGCTGGAGTACGTCTGGAACGTGTTGATGGTCGGCACGAAACCGTCCGCGGGCTGGAGCGCCACGCTGCACCAGATGCCTTGCGCGACGTCCGGCGGGCCGATGGCGTAGATGTCCTTCGGACCCTTCAGCGTGTGGTTCCACTGCAGCGGGCCGACAAACGCCCAATAGGTGAGGAGCAGCGTGTCGTCCAGCAGCGAGCTGAACGCGGCGTCGTGCCCCCGGAATACGGTCTCAACCACGCCTTCCAGGGCGTTGTGGACGATCGAATCCTCGAACGACTGCGCCCCGCGGTACTTGCCCCCGAGCATTTTGTTGCTCTGGCGCGCGAGAATGTGGCCATTGCACGGCACGACCGAGCCTGCGACGACGTAGGCGAGGTCCTTGAACCAGGCGTAGCTGGTTTCACGCCAGCTCGGCGCGGCGAGGGCAAATGCCGCCGTCACCGTGTCGGTGCCCCACGCTTCACCGCGGCCGAAGTCCGACCCGCGACCTGGCCAACTATTGACGTGGTTGAGGTCAAACAGCAACCCGGTGGGGTCGGTGTAGCCGTTGGGATTGTTGGGATAGCGGTGGTACGACAGCCGCACCAACTCGGCCTGCATCAACAGGTCGTCCTTTGCCAGGCTGTCGTTGAGCGCCCAGCTCAGCACCTTCGCAGAGCGTGTGTAGCGGATCAAGTGCTGCAGGTCGTGGGGTTGGTACGCGAGCAGCGTGTCCTCGTAGTCCGGCTGGCGGTTCGCCGCGGCAACGGCCTGCACCTGAAACAGGGGCGCTGACTTGGATCCGAACGGATCCTGGGTGCCGTGCAGCTTCATGTAGAAGCTGAACGGCAAATAGGGCGTGCTGCCGGGCACGAGCCAGTCCTCGAGGCGTGTCGGCCGGCCCGACAGGCTGTAAAGCGCGGTCGATTGACGGTCGGTCTGCATCATGTGGATCAGTTCCGTGTGGCGCAGACCGTGGCGCGATGCGGACTCCATCTCGCGGATGCCGTCGAAGAGGTTGATCTCTGTCCCACCCGTCATACCCCCGTAGGCAATGCCCCACGGGTGCGCCCACCCCATGCGATTTTCCTGGATGGGATAGTTGCCCAACCCCGTGCCGGCTTCGTAGTGGCCTTGCGTCCAGGCGAGGTCGCTGCGCAGTTTGTCGCGCAGTGCTTCCATGCCGACGTGCTCCAGGTGGGGGAGGACGAAGTTCTGCGGGAACCAGCGCGCGGTCAGCGGATTCCACCAGGACCACAGGCGGTTGCCCATGGGGGATTTGCCGCGCCGCGCGAAGCCGATGCCCTTGCGCTCAAGGATCTCCACGGCGGGGGAGAGGGCGCCGTAGGGTGCGATGGCAAGGCGACGGTGGAACTGTCCCTGCTGGCCGATGACGTGCAACTTGTTGGCGGGAAGGGGTTCGACCAGTGACCAGGCGAGGCGACCCGCCGTGAACTTGGTTGCACCCGTCAGGGGAGCATCGAAGGCCTCGAGCACATGCATGCCCTCGGGCAAGTTAAGCTCGATGCGGCTGAAGTAAAGCTTGGCGAGCGCGTCGTCGGTGGGGTCACCCGCGTCGCGGCCGTCGTGGCCGTTGTGCAGGCGCAGGTCGAGCGTGATCGCCGACTCGCCGGCGTACGTTCCGAGGTACGCGTGCACTCCGAAGAAGTGCGGCAGGGTGCCGCTCCCGCCGCTGACAGGCGCAACCGGCACCATCGTGCCCGACACCCTGGTCTCGACGCGGTAGGGCCCGTGCTTCATCAACGTGCGCGTCGTTGCCGTGCCGAACAGGTCGAGGCGGTACTGGTGTCCGAACGCGTCCCAAGCTTCGATGCGCAGGCCCTCTGGATTCTTGATCAGGTTCTTGATCGCGACGGGGATGTCCAACGGGCTGTCGGCGAGCGCGTGCAACGTGTTGGAAGGGGGATTCATCGGATTGGGCGCTGAGGGCATCCAAATCACCGAGTAGCGTCGGCTCTCGCCGGGAAACGCGTTGACCGGGCGACGCACCCGTGCGATCACCTCGATCACATCGGGACCGTCGGCAGCCTTCGCGTAGCGGCTGACGACCTCGATCTGGGCGGGGACCACGGTCCCGTCGCGGTCGACCACACCGAGGTGCTTGAGGGGGGAGGACCCGGGGAACGTCTTGGGCGGCACGGGCAGTGTGCCACGCAGCACGAAGCTCTCAGCCTGGGGGAACTCGACCTCGAGCAGCCCGACCGTCGCGCTGGGCATCGGCCAAACCAGCGCGCTCCCGCCCTGGGCACCCGGTCCATTTGCCGAATAACCGAGCTGGGCGGCGGGGCCAGCGGCGAGGGCCGGTGGAGCAAAAGCCGACGCGATGGCGGTCGCGGCGGCGTAGCAGAAGTGCACGAAGAGCAAGGATCGTTGTTTGCGCATGGTGGGACGGGACGTTTAGGAGCGCCCATTTCGCGCGGATGGTAGCGACCATGGCTCCCCAGCGAGTGCACGATCTAGCCCAACTTCCGTCCCCCACGTCGGTGTGCGGACTCGAACACGGCGGATTGCCGCATACGGCGCGCCAGCACGTTCTCAAAGCGGCGCCGCGCGGAATCGCTCAGCGAATGCCGTTGCACTCGCGGGAACTAGCGCCCCGCTCGCGTCCTCGCCCCCGCGGTTCGTCGCTCGCGGGGGCGCTCAAGGGATTCACAACTGACCGTTCAGGCGCTGCATCACGGCGAGGAGCGCGGCGCGGTTCTCGATGTTCGCAGTGCCCGACCCCAAGAGTTCGCTCAAAAGATCGCCGCCGCTCATTTGGCCGGCGCGTGTCAAGTACAGGCCGTTCTTCGTGCGCTCGTACCCGTAACCCAGGCTACTCCAACTCTGGAACTTGTCGACGGTTTGGAGGATGCCGTCGCTGGGCACGTTCGAAAGCTTGCACCACACCCCCTGGGCTGCTTCCTTCGGACCGACGGAGTACATGTGGCGCGGGCCGGGGAACGGCGCGCTCGACCACTTGATCGGCCCGATCATCGCCTGCAGCGTCAGGACGAAGACGTCGTCGATGAGGGCCGTATGGGCGCTGCTCTTGCCGCGGAACACCGTTTCGATCGCGCCCGCCATCGCGTTTTGCAAAATGGCGTCCTCGTAGGTTTGCGCGGAGCGGTACTTGCCTTCTAGAACCTTCGTGTTGACCTGTGCTTGCAGGTGCCCGGAGCAGGGCACGATCCCGTCGTTCAGCACCAAGGCGATCTGGGCGAACCACGGGTACACGGCCGTGCGCCAGGCGGGGTCCGCGGTCGCATAGGCGGCCGACGAGACGTCGATGCCCCAGCCTTCACCGCGACCCAGCGCAAGTCCGCGGTTGGGGTAGGTCGCCGCGAAGTCCTGTTTGGCGCGCAAGCCCGTTCCGTCGGTTGCGCCGGTCGGCGAGTTGGCGTAGGGGTGGAAGCTCAATCGGAAGAGCTCCGCTTGCTGCAAGAGGTCGTCCTTCGCGAGGCTGTCGTTCGACACCCAAGCGAGGGTCTTCGCGACCCGCGTGTAGCGGATCAGGTGCTGCATGTCGTGGGACTGGTAGGCGATCAGCGCGGCTTCGTACGCCGGGGCGCGCCCCTGGGCTACCACGGCGTCGACCTGGAACGTGGGTGCCACTTTCCAACCGAAGGGGTCCGTGCTGCCAACGTGCTTCATGTAGTAGCTGAACGGCACGTGGGGCACGGGCATCGCGACCACCCAGTCGGACACCCGCGAAGGTTCCCCGTCGGCGCCCACCAGCACGCTGTTTTGCCGGTCGCTGTTCATGCGGTGCGTGAGCTGGGCGTGCCGCACACCCGCGACCGACGCCGCTTCGACGAGGGCCACACCATCGACGATGTTGATTTCCACACCGCCCGTCATGCCGCCGTACCCGATACCCCAGGGGTGCGCCCATCCCAAGCGGGGTGATTCGATCGGATAGTTCCCGAAGCTCGCACCCGAGGCCATGACCGCGGAGTGTGCCGCCAGGTCATTCGCGAACTTGGCGCGGAGGGTTTCGATCCCCACGTGGGCGAGGCTCGGCAGTTGGAAGCTCTGGGGAAACCAGCGCGCGGTCGCGAGGTTCCACCAGGAGTAAAGGGCCACGCCGCTTGCGTTGGTCGCCCGTTGCACAAAGCCGAGTCCACCCTGCTCGAGCACCGCGCGTGCCCGGGCAATGGCATTGTTGGGAGCAATCGCAAGCCGGCGGTGGAACTGCGCTTGGCGCGGGAAAACGTGCAGCTTGCCGCCGGGTTCGGGTGCCACGACGCTGAAGCGCGTGAACCCACCGGACGTCGAGTTGGCGCCGAATTTCGGATCTTCGAACGCCTGGAGCAGCGTGTAGCCGCTCGGGACGCGGACGACGACATCCTCAAAATAGAACGTTCCGAGCGCATCGTTGGACGGATCGGTGGTGCGGCCGTCGTGGCCGTTGTGCAGGCGCAGGTCGAGGGTCAGCACCGCCTCCGCGCTCCACGTTCCGATGTATGCCTGTGCGCCGAACAGGTGGGGGAGCGTGCCCTGGGATCCACCCACCGGATTGATCGGCATCAGCGAGCCGGAGCTCTTGATTTGGACGTGCTGTGTGCCATGCTTCAGGACGCGCTGCTCGGCGCTCTGCGCCAGCGGATCGAAGCCGTATTCGTGCCCGAACACGTCGCGCGTGCGCACCGAGACGTTGCCCGGGTTCGCGAGCAGGTCCGCGATCGATCCGGGCAAGTCGACGGGCGACGTTACCAGTGCGGCCGCCGGCGAAGCGGGGACCGCGGGCACCGGCGCGGGCTCCGCGAGCACCACGACCGGCCAGTCGATGCGCTGTCCTGGGCTTGAACCCGCGGGGCGTTCCACCCGCGCGATCAGCTCGATCACCGACGCTCCATCGTCGTCCCGGGGATAACGCGCCACCGTTTCGACCTGGGCCGGAACCGCAGTGCCATCCGTGTTGAGGAACCCCAGTTGGGCGGCCCCATTCGAACCCCCGTGCAGTTTCTTGGGCACCGGGACCGTGGCGCGGAGCATGAAACGGCCGCTGTCGGGCAGCTCCACCTGCACCATCGCGACGGTCGCTCCGGCGACCGCCGAGGGCAAGGATGCACCTCCGCCCGTTTCGTTCGTGGCTTCACCGCCCGCTGCGGTGCAACCCGCGAGCCAGGCCGTGGCGGCTGCGAACATCAGCGCGCTCGCAAAACCGGCCTGCCGATTCGCGCATACCCACCAGCTAAACCTTCCACCTTTCGCGCTCGCGCGCTCTGCCGAACTGCCCATTGCCCCCCCGTGCCTCCCGTGATGCCGCGGGACCTCCCCAGGTCACCGCCCTTGATCCCTTCGCGGTCGGCCCGGAGGAGTCGTCCCCCGGGCGCCCGCGGCCCTGTGAGAGACGGATCGGATGGTGGAGCGCGCCGTCTGGAGCCCGCGCCAAAAAAGCGAACGGAGCAAATCGGGGTGACTCTGAGGACACCCTGACGGAGTGGCCGCGGGCCCTGCCCAGAGCCGGCGATCAGCCCGCGCGCCAGTCGGCGTTCGTCTCGTAACCGAGGGCGAGGAGCAGGTCGTTCCAGCGCTCCTTGAACGCCCGCACGTGGACGTCTTCGAAGTGGTTGATCCAGTCGCCACCTTGGCCCTTGCGGTAGTGGCTCTTCACGTTTTCTTTCCCCTTGCCCCGGCCGCCGGAGAACTTCTCGAAGCGGTTGTCGTACACCACCCCGAGCACACGTTCACCCGGGATCGAGTCCCGCGGCAACCGCAGCGGTTGCACACCACCCGCGAGCCGCTGGGTGATATTCACCGTCGACTGCGTCAGGTAGGGCAGCCAGCGGCGTTTGTTGTAGTGCGACTCGTCGAGCACGCCGAGGAAGCGGAAGATGTCCAGGAAACCGCGGTAGGGATCCTTCGTGAACTGTTCCTGTTTGAGCTCGAGCACGTCGGGCCGTCCGTAGTCCCACCCCGCCATGTGGGCGAGGAACTGGCTCGAAAACTCGATCTCGCGCAGCAACCCTTGGGTTTTGTCGCACGCGATCAAAGCCTCACGATGGGGAACCAGTTCCGGCCACGTGTGGGTCGGGTGGCTGTGCAGATGGGAGAAGTACGCCGAGACCACGAGGTCGCGCGGGTCCCGCACGACATGGAAACCGCGCAGTGCGGGGAGGCCCGCGAGGTGTCTGGCGTCAGCGTTGACGTAGCTGATCCAGTCCAGCTTTTTGCGCTCCACGTGGGCGGCGAGGTTGCGGTCGAATTGGTGCTCGCCGTAGAGGTAGTCAAGGCGCCAACCCGCCTCGGCGCACAGGGCGTCCACGATGTTGTGGATCCAGGTCGAGGCGCACTTATGGTGGCCAAAAAACGCAAGCAACGGCGGGCGGCTCATGGGGACTTCCTTGTGGGGCGTGGCACGGCCGCGGAGGTTAGCGTCGCCACGCACCCGGCGCCGCCTTGGTCAGCGCCATTTGGCGACGAGGTCCCGACCCAGGCGCACCAGCCCGGCACGACCCTCGCCATCGATCGCGAAGCGCCACAGACTGAAGAGCATCAGGGCGGCGAGGATGGCCTTCAGGCCGAGCACGGGCAGCAGCGCTCCGTGCGCCAGGGGATCGCGCCACGCGTCGATGCAGAGGGCGACGCCGACCGTCACGGACGCAATGGCAAACAGGCGCAGGGCCGCGCCGGTGCTGCGGGTGCTGGCTCCGCCCGCCCGCGCGAGCCATTCGCCGCACAGTGCAAGGGGCGCGAAGGCCGCGAGGGTCCCGACGGCGGCGGCGGTGTAACCGTGTGCCTCGGCGCGGGACACGAGTCCCCACGCGACGGCCACTCCGATGGCCAGCGCGGCGACGTTGACCCCAAGCAGCGCCCACGTGCGCTTCGTGGCGAGCAGTGCCACTTGGCTGATCGAATAACTCGCATAAGCGAGGTACGCGAGCGCCACGATCGGGGTCACGCGCCACGCAGCGCGGAACGCTTCGTCGCCGGAAAGAAGGTCAACCGCCTGGCGCCCGAAGATCGCGAGGCCGAGGTAAACCGCGGCGAGCGCGGCGATGGCCCAGTTGCCGAGCCGGACGAGCTCGCCCCGGCGCGTCGCCTCAGGGAGGGCAAACACATAGGGTTGCCAGATCTGCATGAACGACACGAGCGCCGCGCTGTGCACCAGCGACGCGATCTTGTAGCCCAACCCAAAAACGCCAACCCATTCGCGCGCCAGGGTCGCGTCCAGGGCGCCACCGGCATGGTGGACGAGGGTTTGGGGACCCGCGTGCTCGAGCACCACGCGCCCAAAATAGTGCAATCCAAGCTGCACGATGCCGAGGGGCAGGAGCGGCAGGGCAAAAAGAAACAGCGGCCGAAACACGGCCCAGTCGAAACCGGTGCGCAGGCGCAGGAACATCCACGTGCCGAGCGCGATGGATGCCACCGCCTCGCCGATCAAGATGCTAAGCAGGAACCCGGCAACGCCCCATTCGAGGCCAAACAGCATCCACAGCTTGAGCCCGGCCTCGAGCACCGTTTTGCCCATCTGAATGACGGTCGAGGTTCGCGACCACTTGAGCACCTGCAGGTAACGCAGCGCCGAGGTCGTGCAAAGGGAGAAAGGCACGATCAGGATGGCGATCGTAAACGCGTCGACGAGTTCTTTCGGCGCGGAGCCGTTGCCCCCATCGGCGAAGAAAATCCCAGCCAAAGGCTCGCGCAGGAACAGCGCCGCCGCGCACAGCACGAGCGCGCTGCCGCACAGCGCGATCGTCGTCGACGTCACAACTTGGGCGCGCCGCCGCGGATCGGCGTGCTCGAAATAAAAGCGCGTCAAGCCACCGAGCAGGTTGATGCCGACGATCTGCGGCACAAGCATCAACAGCACGTCGATGAGCTCGATGACACCGTATTCGCCGGGCGAGAGCCGCGACGTGTAGAGGCGGATCAGGACAATGGCGAGCAGGCGCTGAAAAACCGGCGCGAGGCTATAAATCCACGAGTGGCGCAGGATGTCGCGCACGGACTCGGAACCGTCGCCGTGGCCGTGGTTGCGCTCCACCGCACTCAAAGGGGGCCCCGCGAAGGCGCCCCGCTCCGTGCCGCCGCGAGCTCTTCCTCGAGCCCCGCTGCCGCGCGGTCCCAGGAAAATCGTTCGCAGACGGCGCGCCGTCCCGCAGCGCCCAGGCGCGCACTCCGCGCGGGGTCGGCGAGCAGCTCGAGGCACGCCGCGGCGAACGCCTCGGCCCCGTCCGCCACCACGAGGTCTTCGCCCGATCGGGCAAAAAGCCCGCCCGTCGAGATTGAGGTCGCGACCACGGCTTTGCCCAGGGCCCAGGCTTGCAACACCTTGTTCTTCAGCCCGGCGCCGCTGACCATCGGCGACACGAACACCGCGGCGCGGCGCACGTGGGGCCGGACGTCGTCGACGAAGCCCGTGAAGCGAATGCCGCTCGTACGCGGGTCCGGCCCGGCCAGTTCCAGCAGCTCGGGCGCCGGGTCGCGTCCCACGACGAGCAGGTTTGCCGCGGGCCGCTGCGCGCGGATGCGGGGCAGGACTTTGCGGGCAAAAAACTGCACCGCTTCCGCGTTGGGAACGTGGCTCATCGCACCCTCGAACACCAAAAGATCGGGGTCCTGGGCGCTGCCGTCGGGCGCGAAGTGCTGCACGTTGACCCCGTTGGGCAGCACCGCGCACTGCGTGCGGGGTGCGACACGACAGGTGATGCGCGCGTCCTGGTCCGAAACGAAGAGCACCCGCGCGGCGCGCGGAAAATGGCGGCGCTCGAACCGCCAGACACGCACCAGGTGCGCGAAGCGGCGTGGTGTGGGTCGCGACCGGCACGCGAGCCAGGCCTCGCGCACCCCTTCGTCCACCACGTCCGCAAGCACCGGCACCCCTTCGATCTGAAGCGCGTAGGGCAACATCCGCCAGCCGACGCTCCAGACCACGTCCGGCTGGAACTCCCTGGCAAACACCCCGATCGCGGCTTCGATTGCGGGGTCGCGGTCGTGCAGCTCGTCCGGGGAGAGCGCCCCGAACGCCCGCGCTAGGATCGACTGCGGGGGCGGCCGTCGCTCGGGGAGGCGCCGCAGCGCGGCAAGGCACTGCTCGAGTTCGGACTCGATCGCACCCCGGTCGAAGGCGGCGAGCGCGACGGTGTGCCGCGCGGCGAGCCGCGGCAGGTACGCCGCCGTGCGCAGGTTGTAGCCGTCGTGCGCGGGGCTCGGCAGCTTCTGGATTAGGGCGAGGACCCGCATCGGCGCGGCGAGTCTAGTGGCGCCGCGGGTGCGCACCCAGCAGTTGGATGCCATCGAGTCGGGCCCGGGATCCGTTGGGCGTGAGGTCGCCCCGGCTGCGGCGGGCAAACCTCGAGCGTGGGGCTGGCGCCCATGCGGCCCCTGGCCACGCGCGGCTGAACCCAAGAGCCCCGCGCTCCGATTCACCGACGTTCCCCGCGCGCTTGCGCCGATCCGGCCAGCGGACGACACTGGCACCCCCGACCCGTGGCCCCCGGCCCCGATTCGCCCGGTCGCCCATGGCCCCCGCGCGCCACCACCCACTGCTGCACCCCATGAGCGCCACCCAGCCCAACCTGCCCGATCTGCCCTCCGAAGCCGTCCTCGTCGCCGGGGGCGACCCGGCCAAGGCGGCCGCGGGCGGACGCAGGCAACTCGAACGGGCTCCGATCCTCTTGCGCCGCGCCGCCGTGCTGCTGATGGTCGCGGGCCTTTTGCCCTGGGTTGGGCACGGCGGTACGTGGGTGACCTTCGTCCTCGCGAAGGCGCTGATCGCCCTGGGCGGTCTGCTCTTCCTGCAATCGATCAAAGTGCGCACCGGCGAGACGATCGCCGGGGGACTGGGTGGGCTCGCGAAGGTGAACTGGGGACCGCAGCCCGGGCAGAAGGCCAAAGGGCTGCAAGCGGCCCTGGGATTCATTCCCACGCCGTTGCACGTCATCGCTTGGCTGCTAACGATCGCCGGCCTGATCGTGCCCGCGTTCGACCCCGCGGCTGCGCTCGAAACCTTCAGCTTTGGAAAGGCGCTCACCGAAGTCGGCTTGTTCGCGTGGGGCATCGCCACGTTCGTCCACATCGCGGCGTACGAGCGCGGCGGCGGTTTTTCGCCCGTGTATCCCTTCGTGTTCCTCGCGCCGGGCCTGGGCGGCGCTTTCACGCTGACACGCGCCCTCGCCGCCAGCGAGAAAGACCCCCTCGCCATCCTGGGCGCCGCGCTGGCGACGGCGTCGGGTGTGCTGGCGGTGTACACCATCTCGGTGGCGATCATGCAGGCGAAAAAACAGGGTGACGCCAAGCGCGAAGCCGCCCTCGCCGCGCGCCGCGCACAGCGCAAGCCCGGGGGCGCCGGGGCGGCCCCGCGCGCGCGCTAGCCGTCTCGCGCGCTCCGCGCGTCGCGCTTCTACCCGCAGCCACCGCCCGCAGCCACCGCCCGCAGCCACCGCGCGCAGCGACTGCGCTACGGCGGCGCCGCGCGGGCGGTTGCGGTCCTTCCGCATCCCACCGCACGCACCCTGTGTTCCCATGAATCCCCCGGGATCCGAAGGTCCGCCCGCGACGCAGATGGCACCGCGCAATGCGCGCGAACTGCTCGATCGCGGTCGGGCGTTCCTCGCGCGCCAGGGGCTCGACGAGTCGCGGCTTGAGGCCGAGTTGCTCGTGGCCCACGCTCTGGGGCTCGAGCGTCTGCGGCTCTTCATGGACCTCGATCGGCCCGTGACCGAGCGCGAGGTCGCGCTCGCACGCGAACTCCTCGTGCGCCGCAGCCAGCGGGAGCCCGTCGCCTACCTGACAGGCCAGCGCGAGTTCTACGGGCGGCGCTTTGAAGTCGGGCCCGGGGTGCTCGTGCCGCGGCCGGAAACCGAACTCCTCGTCGACCGTGTTCGCGCCTTCGCGAAGGGGCGTGTGTTTGCGGCGGGTGGACCGGCGGTGCTCGACATCGGCACGGGGTCGGGCTGTCTCGCGGTGACGCTCGCGTGCGAACTGCCCGGTGCCACTGTCGTCGCCATCGACGTTTCGGATGCGGCGTTGGCGGTGGCGGCGCGCAACGGGACGGCGCACGGAGCCGCGGTGGAGTGGCGGAAGGAAGACGCGTTGGAGCGGCTGGCTGCGCCCGGCGGAGTCGCCGCGTGGGAACCCGGCGGCCCGTTTGACGTCGTGGTCTCGAATCCGCCGTACATCGCGCGGGAAATGCGCGCCGAGTTGCCCCGCGACGTGGCGGAGCACGAGCCTGAAATCGCGTTATTTGCGCCGCGGGGGGCTCCGGATATCTGGGCCCAGCGCCTGGTGATTGGCGTCGGCCCGCGTCTGGGCGCCGGCGGCCTTTTGCTTGTCGAACTCGGCTTCGATCAGGCGCCCCGCCTGCGCGTCTGGCTCGCCGAAAAGGGTTTCGACGCGAGCGGCAAGAGTCCGCGGGGCTTCACCGTGCGTTTTGGCAAGGACCTCGCCGGCATCGAGCGTTACCTCGCAATCGCCGCGCCCGAGTGAGAGCAGATTCTTAGCCCGGGTTCTTCATCAGGTTTTCGAGCAGACGAGCCCAAGTCGTCGCCTGGTGGTGCCTGGCGGCCGCGGGATCCACAGTCGACCTTGAACAGGTCAACGAGGACGCCCGTGGTCGCAAAGTGCCGCCCGAGGGCGAAAGACGGCCGAAGGCCGCCGGTTGGGCCGTCCGATCGCAAAGCTGGTGAATAACTCGGACTAGACGCGGAACTCGGCTTCGCGGCCGTCGCCCGCGTTGGCCTGCGTGCGCACCCATTCGGCGAGCGCGCGGCGGTCGTCGTCGCGGATGTCGTGCAGGAACACCGCGATCTCGAAGTGTTCGACGCGCGGGCTGATCTGCTGGCAGCGCACCACCGCGCCACGGGCGACAATGGCGCGCGGCGCGCTGGGCCCGGGCCCGGGCAACTCCATCGCAAGCTCGAGCAACGTCATTTCGGGGATGGCGCGGTCGTGGAAAAAACACGCACCAGCCGCCGAAAGGTCGCGCAGCTTGACCTCTTCCCGGTCCGCACCCAAGCGGACCGAGAGCGGCCAATCGGCTCGGGCGCGCAGGTGTTGGCGGCGCTCGGCGCCGCGGGGCGCCGGAGAGGGAACAGGGGGGGGCTGCGGAGCGGGCATGGGGGGGGCCTCGTCGTTGGGCATGGGATCGCGAGCCTAAACGAGGCGGGCGTGAGCCGCCAGGCGCCGCGCGCCCGGGTGGACCGCGCGCGACACGCGGGCCGGTGGCCTCGGCTTCAACGGTGTGTTCGGAGCGCGGCCCGTTGCTGGTAACCTCGTCGGCCGGACCCCGCGAGTGTGCGGCGCGCGCGCCGGGCGGGGGGGACGCCCACCGTGCGTCCCGACTCGCCGCATCACCTCCCATTCGACGAACCACACGGAAGGCACGCCATGTCCAGCTTCAATAAGGTGCTCTTGATGGGCAATCTGACCCGCGACCCGGAGACCCGCTTCACGAGTTCGGGCACCGCTGTCGTCAACTTCGGGCTCGCGGTTAACGAGCGCTTCCAGGGCGCCGATGGCCAGTGGCAGGAGCGCCCGACCTTCATCGACGTGACGATGTTCGGCAAGCGCGGTGAGGCCTTCGCGAAGTTCCACACGAAGGGCAAGAGCGCGTTCATCGAGGGCAAGCTGCGGCTCGACACGTGGGAAGACAAAAACGGCGGCGGCAAGCGCTCCAAGCTGTACGTCGTGGGCGACTCCTGGGAGTTCGTCGGCGCGGGCGCGGGCCCCGGCGGCGGCCGCGGCGGGGACGGTGCCAGTGGGGGCAGTGGCAATGGGGGCAGTGGCAATGGGAGCAGTGCCGGCGACGGCGGTGGGGGCGACTCTTGGAGCGGTCCCGAGTCGAGCTTCGACCCGGCCCTCTCCGATACCCCGTTCTGATCGGTCGCCCGATGCGACTCGAGGTCCGTCTGTACGCCGGGCTGGCGGAGCGCGCCGGCCGGCGTGAGCTTGTGATCGACGGTGTGCCCGACGGACTTTCCGTCGCGCAGGCCAAGGCGCACATCGCCGCCCGATTCCCGGCCCTCGGTCCCCTCGAGCACGTGCGCGGGGTCCTGGGGACCCGCTACGCCGCCGAGGAAACCGCGGTCTTGGTGGGGGACGTGCTCCACCTTTTGCCGCCTGTTTCCGGCGGAGCGCGTGGAGCCGGTGGAGCGGAGCCCGCGGACAGTGAGCCCGGGGACAGTGAGCCGGGGGACAGTGAGCCCGCGGACAGTGAGCCCGCGGACAGTGAGCCCGCGGACAGTGAGCCCGGGGACAGTGAGCCCGGGGACAGTGAGCCCGCGGACAGTGAGCCCGCGGACAGTGAGCCCGCGGACAGTGAGCCCGCGGACAGTGAGCCCGCGGACAGTGAGCCCGCGGACAGTGAGCGCGGGGACAGTGAGCGCGGGGACAGTGAGCCGGGGGACAGTGAGCGCGGGGACAGTGAGCCCGCGGACAGTGAGCGCGGGGTATTCGAGCTCCAAAGCGGTCCCCTCGATCCTGGGCTCGCCTGGCGGCGGGTCGCAGCCCCCTCCTGCGGGGCGGTGGTGGTCTTCAGCGGCCACACGCGGGAACACAACCGCGACCAGCGGGTGGTGCGCCTCGAATACGAGGCCTTCGGCGCGATGGCGGGTCCCGAAATGGGGCGCATCTTCGCGGAGGCGTTGGAGCGCTTCGGCCCGGCCTCCGCTTCGGCCGGAACAGACGGCGCGGCCCGCCGGCTGCGGATGCTCGCGATCCATCGCACCGGGGTCGTCGACGTGGGTGAAGCGTCGGTGCTGGTGGCGGTGGCGAGCCCCCACCGCGCGAGCGCCTTCGACGCCTGCGAGTTCCTGATCGACGTGCTCAAGGAACGCCTGCCCGTTTGGAAAAAGGAGATCTACACCAGCGGGGCCGTTTGGATCGGCGAGCGCTCCTGACGCGGGTGCCCGAGGGCCTTTCCTGGCCATCCGGGGGCCATCCGCGGCTTCTCCGGCCTGCTCCGGCCTGATATCCTCTTCCGCTCGCGCGTCGCCGACGCGGCGTAGGCGGCGCCTGTTTGGCTCCGGCCCTCGCCCGCGAGAACCCCGCCGCCCCACTGACCTAGGAGCCTCCGATTTCCATGCAGCACGAGCGCCATCCGCACGGATCGGGGAGGCCCGTCGGCGGCGTCAGCCTGAACGCTCCGGACGCCGAACGCGACGAGCTCGAGGTCGATGTGCTGTTCGTCGGCGCCGGCGCGGCGAGCCTCGCCGGTGCGATCCGCCTCGCCCAGCTCGCCAAGGCGGCCGGTCGCGAGCTCTCGATGCTGGTGCTCGAAAAGGCCCAAGAAATCGGCGACCACACGCTTTCGGGCGCGGTCATGGACCCGCGTGCGATGCTGGAGCTGTTCCCCGATTTCATCGAGCGCGGGTGCCCGATCGAGTCGCCGGTGAAGCGTGACTGGCTCGAAGTGCTCCTGCCCAAGGGCAAACGTCTGAGCCTCAAGGGCGCGCTCGTCCCGCCCCAGTTCAAAAACCACGGCAACTACATCGTCAGCCTCAACCGCGTGGTGGGTTGGCTGAAGGATCAGGCCGAAGCCCTTGGTGTCGACGTGTACCCGGGGTTCGCAGCAGCAAGTGTGCTGTGGGACGGGGACCGCATCGTCGGCGTTCAGACGCGCGACGCGGGCATCGACAAACACGGCGCGAAAAAGCCGGGTTTTCAACCGGGCATGAACGTGCGCGCCCGCGTCACGGTGCTCGCCGAAGGCGCGCGTGGACACCTTGCGAAGGGTGTGATCGCGCGCCTCGGCCTCGACGCGGGTCGCAATCCCCAAATCTACGAAGCCGGCATCAAGGAGATCTGGCAACTGCCCGAGGCCGCCGCGCGCGAACTCGAAGGTGCGGTCGTTCACACGGCGGGTCTTCCGCTCGGGCTCTCTGGATACGGTGGAGGCTGGATCTATGGCCTCGGTTCAGGGCGTGTGTCCATCGGGCACGTCGTCGGCCTCGACCACCGCGATCCGAGCCTTGACCCGCACGCGTTGTTCGTCGAATGGAAGCGCCATCCGGCGATCGCGGATCGCCTCGCGGGTGGCGAAATCGTGCGCTACGGTGCAAAGACCATCCCCGGCGGCGGTTATTTTTCGATGCCGCAGCTCGTCGGGCACGGTTTTGCGCTCATCGGCGACAGCGCAGGCTTCGTCAACATGTCGCGCTTGAAGGGCATCCATCTCGCGATGAAGTCGGGGATGCTCGCCGCCGAGGGCATCCTCGAAGCACTCGCAAAGGACGACACGTCGGCCGAGGGCCTGATGGGTTATCCGCGCCGCTTCGAGGCGTCCTGGGCGAAGACGGAACTGTGGGGTGTGCGCAACTTCCGCCAGGCGTTTGGCGAGGGGATGCTGAAGGGCTCCATCGACGCGGGTGTGCAGATGTTCACTGGTGGGCGCGGTTTGGTCGAGCGCCGCCGCGCGCGTCCCGACCACACCCACAAGGCCACGCTCGCAGCGTTTGGCGCCGGGCCCAGCAAGCCCGCGTTCGACAACACGCTGTTCTTCGACAAGCTGACGGACGTTTATCACTCGGGGACGATCCACGAGGAGGACCAACCGAGCCACCTCGTCATCACGGACCCATCGATCTGCATCACGCGCTGCACCGTCGAATACGGCAATCCCTGTCAGCACTTCTGCCCAGCGGCCGTGTACGAATGGCGGCCCGAGTCGAAGGACGAGGGTGTGCGCATCAACGCGAGCAACTGCGTGCACTGCAAGACCTGCGACATCGCGGACCCCTACCAGATCATCGAGTGGACCGTGCCCGAAGGTGGCGGCGGACCGCGTTACCGCGACATGTGAACGGCGCCGCCCCCGCGACCCGATTCGAACACCTCGGCCGTCCCCAGCCACCCTTGCCGGCCCCGACCGGCGCCCCCCCCCCCGAACCCCATGAAAATCTCCGTCAAGGACAGTGCCGGCCCCCTGGGCGCCGCGGACTTGCTCGTGCTCTTCGGCTTCGAGGAAGAAAAGCCGGAGATTCCGCCCGACGTCCACCTCGCCAAGTCCGCGCTGGCCGACTTCAAGGGCAAATTCCGCGAGACGCGCCTTTGCGACGCGACCTCCGGGTCCGCGCCGCGCGTGCTGCTGATCGGTCTTGGCAAGCGCGCGGACTGCGATTGGGAGCGCATCCGGCGCGTCGCGGCCCTGGGGGTCAAGCGGGTCGAGAGCATGGGCCTTGCAAGCGGGGCGATCCATGTCGGTGCGCACGTGATCGACGCGGGCTGCGGTGCGGACGCAACCGGTTGCGCCGTTGCGGAGGCGGCGGTGATGGGCGCCTACGTCTTTGACCGCTGCAAGTCGAAACCCACGAAGCGCAAGCTCCAACGGCTCCTTCTGGTCGGACCGGGTCGCGAGTTCGCAAGCGGCGTGAAGCGCGGCGAGATCCTCGGTCGCGCCAACTGCTTCGCCCGCGACCTGCAAAATGCGCCGGGCAACATGATGACGCCGACGCACCTTGCTGAAGAGGCGCGCAAAGTCGCCGGAAGCTCGCCGGCGGTCACCTGCCGCGTGCTCGACGAAGCCGCGATGGGCAAACTCGGCATGGGCGCGCTGCTTGGCGTCGCCCGCGGCTCGCGCGAGCCCGCCAAGCTCATCCACCTGACGTACAAGCCGACCCGCCGCGCCAAAAACAGCCGGCGCATCGCGCTCGTCGGCAAGGGCTTGACCTTCGACACGGGTGGTATCAGCCTCAAGCCGGGCGCCCGCATGGACGAGATGAAGTTCGACATGTCGGGCGGCGCCGCGGTGATCGGCGTTTTCCATGCCCTGGCCGTCCTGGGTTGTGACCACGAAGTGCACGGGATCGTGCCCGCCACCGAAAACATGCCCGACGGCCAGGCGACGAAGCCGGGCGACGTGCACACGGCCATGGACGGCACGACGATCGAGATCCTCAACACCGACGCGGAGGGGCGCTTGATCTTGTGCGACGCATTGGCCTATACAAAACAGAAGGTCAAGCCGGACACGATCCTGGACCTCGCCACGCTCACCGGCGCGGTGGTTGTCGGCCTCGGTCACGAGCTCACGGGCATGTTTCCGAGCACCCACGGCCTGCGCGACGCCCTGACGAAGGCCGGCGAAGCGACGGGTGAGCGTGTGTGGCCCCTGCCGCTGCTCGACGTGCACAAGGAGCAAATGAAGAGCCAGGTCGCGGACCTCAAGAACATCTCGAGCCCCAGCATGGGCGCGGGATCGACCGCCGGGGCCGCGTTCCTCGCGCACTTCGTCGGCGACACCGAGTGGTGCCACTTGGACATCGCCGGGACGGCCTGGGGCGGTGTGGAGCGCGACTACGTCGGCGGCTCCTCCGGTTCCGGTGTCGGCGTGCGCCTGCTCGTCGAGTACCTGCGTCAGGCTTGACACCTCGCTTCTAAGATCAGCCGGTTCCCATCTCCACATCCCGTATCCAAGGTTCACCGTGAGCGTCGAATCCAAGCAACTTGTGCCCGGCCTCGCCGGAATCCCCGCCGCCGAATCCCGGGTCAGCTACATCGACGGCCAGGAGGGCATCCTCGAGTACCGCGGTATCCGCATCGAGGTGCTCGCCGAGCACAGCAACTTCGAGGAAACGGCTTGGCTCTTGATGTACGGCAAGTTGCCGACAAGAGAGGAGCTCGACGGATTCCGCCGTCGCCTGCGCGCCGCGCGCGAACTGCCGAAGGGGATGGTTGACATCCTGCGCGCGATGCCCCGCAACGGGCATCCGATGGATGCGCTGCAGGCCGGTGTCGCGGCGCTCGGCATGTTTGAACCGCGCTTCGAGTTCGGCAGCGAGTCGGACTTCGAGCACGCCTGGATCCGGCTGCTTGCGGCGACACCCTGCATCGTCGCGGCCTTCGATCGGCTGCGCGCGGGCAAGGAACCCCTCGCGCCGGACCCCGAGTTGGACACGGCCGGCAACTTCCTGTGGCAGTTGACGGGCGAGCGCCCCGACGATCTCGCGGCGCAGGTGCTGGACTGCGCGCTCGTCCTCCACGCTGACCACGAGATGAATGCCTCGACGTTTGCAGCGCGCGTCGTGTTCGGCACCGAAGCGGACCCCTACACGTCCTGCTCGGCGGGTGTGGGAGCGCTCACCGGCCCCCTGCACGGCGGCGCGAACGAGCGAGTGCTTGAATCGCTCGAGAGCATTGGCTCTCTGGCCGACGTCGACGCCTGGGCCGCTGCGCGATTTGCCGAAGGCGGCAAGATCATGGGTTTTGGCCACCGGGTCTACAAAGTCAAGGACCCGCGCAGCCACGCGCTGCAGAAGCTGGGCGCGCGGATGTTCGCGAAGCTCGGCAGCACGCCGATCTACGACATCGCCCTGCGCCTCGAGAAGATCGTCACGGACCGTCTGGGTGGCAAGGGCATCTACCCGAACGTCGACTTCTTCAGCGGCATCCTCTACCAGAAGCTCCGCATCGCGAAGGACCAGTTCACGCCGGTGTTCGCCATCGCGCGGACCGCGGGATGGCTCGCGCACCTGTACGAGCAGATGGCGGACAACAAGCTCTACCGCCCGGGTCAGATCTACCTCGGCGGCCACGAGCAGCCCTACACGCCGATCGAGAAACGCGGGTGAACCGCGACCCCTCCGGCGAACCCGTGCCGGACCTGCCCGTCCTCGAACGACGGCGGCGGAACATGGCCATCGTGATGGTGCTATTGGGGCTCGTCTCGATGGCCGGGGCGGCTCTGGGATTCGCGCTCATGCGCGCGCACCAGGCCGGCCGGTCGGACTACGGCGGCGCAGGCGAGCTCAAATCCGCCTTTCCTGCGGCGGAGCCGGCGGCGTCGGAGGACGCGCAACTTCCGGACGCGCCCGCCGGAGCGCGCCGGACCGAACCGCAGCCCACCCCGCCGTCCGAGGCGCAACCCGCGCCCGGCGACGACAACTGAATCGCGGGCGCGCCCGGCGGAAAAAAGTGGGGTAGCCGGGACTCGAACCCGGACGCCCGTTGGGGCTTCGAATTTTAAGTCCGATGCGTCTGCCGGTTCCGCCACTACCCCGCTGGGCCTGAGTCTAACGGCTGCGTGCCATGGCGTCCGCTCCGGCGAGGCGCTATCCTGCTCGGCCGCGCGACGCGCCGATGTGCATCGCGCCGGGCGGCATAGCCAAGTGGTTAGGCAACGGATTGCAAATCCGTCCACCCCGGTTCGATTCCGGGTGCCGCCTCCAACCCTCAATTCGGCGGCCCGAGCGACGGTTAAAGCGTAATGGGCGCCGCGCGCAGATCAGCGCGCGGCGCGCGAAAGGTCGATAACCTCGGCGCAGTAGGGGCCGAGGATCTCCAGCATCCGGCGATGGAGCTGTTCGGCGGCGGCGCCAAGGGGGGCCGACCTACCCTCTTCCATGGGTGTCGAGACCAGGATCACGTCGGTGAGGCCGGCGTTCATCACCGAGCCCATCGAGATCAGCTCGAGGTCGAGCCGCTCCGGTGACTCGATGTGGTGCGCGGTGAGGCGCTCGGCCCACTGCCCCAGATGGTGGACGATCACCGCGTCGGTGAACGACGAAAGTTGGGCGAGCGCAGCGCCTGCGATCAGCGGCTCGTCGAGCGCCTGCACGCTCACGCCGCCGTAATCGCGCACTTCCTCGACGCGGCAGCCCACGGCGGGCATGTCCTGCGGACGCACGGCGGTCGAAACGAGGCCGATGGTCGCGCCTGAGCGCGCGGCGATGCGCGCGATTTCAACCTGGTCGCGGTCGGGGTCGCAAAGGACGAGGAGGTTGTTCGACATGCTCTTATCCGCGCCGCGCCGCGCTCAGCTCGAGGCAAGGACCTTCGCCGCGAGATCGGCTTCGGGCAAATAGTGGATGTCGTGCACTTCAACGATCGCGCGCACCATGCCGCGGTTGACCGCCAGATCGACGAGGCGGTGGATGCGCTCGGGCGCAAAACCCGTCGCGGTGACGATCTGTGCATACGTGCGCGGAGTGTCGAGAACTTCGAGCAAGCGCACCCCGTCGGCGTCGAGGTCGAAGCTGAACCCCGTCAGGGAGTGGAACGCGATCGCGTAACCCTCGCCCGCCGCGGACTGCGGGTTCACGCGGAAGTGTCGTACGGAAACCTCGGGAGTGCGCACGAACGGCGTCCGCTCGAGCACGTCGGGGTTGATGTGGCGGATGAGCGGACCGCAGCGTTCCTGCCCGGTGACCGCCATGATCGCTTCTTGCGACAGTGTGCTGTAGTGCAGGTGGATGCTGTTCATGATCAGGTAGAAGTCACCGCGCACCCAGAACGCGTGGTTGCGCTCCTCAGTGTCCCAGTGCTCCGTGCCGTCCCGGTAGCGGAAGTCGAGCACACCCTCGCTCTTCATGAACGCTTCGATGCCAAAACGCTCCTGCTGTTCGTAAAGGATCGTGTCGGTGCCCAGGCTGAACGCCCGCGCGTATCCGCTGAACATCAGGCGGTCGCGGCGCGAGGCGATGAAGTCGTAGCTGACGTCTGCCTCGTGCTCGGTCTCCCCGGGGAAACCGATGAACCACGTCACCCCGGCGCGGATGCCGTATTTTTTCATGTGGGCCAGGGTCTGGTCCACGTCGTCGAGGTCGTTGCCCTTGTCGATCAGGTCGAGGACGCGGGAACTGCCCGATTCGAAGCCGAACTGGAGGAACCGGCAGCCACCCTCGGCGAGGATGCGGATGGTCTCTTCCTCTCGGTAGGGCCGCTCGAACTTCGTCTCGGCCATCCACACGAAGGGCAGGTTCCGCGCTTTCACTTCCAAGGCGATCTTCTTCAGCGTCTTGGGCGGCGCAAGCGAGTCCCAGACGTGGAAGTGGCGGATGCCGGTCTGCTCGTAGATCGCGACCATGTCGTCGACCACCAAGTCGGGACGGCGGATGCGGAAGCCCTTGCGGAACAGTTCGGAGCAGAAGGTGCACTTGCCGTAATAGCACCCGCGCGACGTCTGTAACGTCCCGAGCGAGTTCGGCAGCATGTAGTTGTCGTAGTCGAGCGCGGAGAAATCCGGCGCGGGCACTGCGTTGAGGTCGGTGACGAGCAACATCTCGGTCTTGCCGATCGTCCCGTCCTCGGCCAGCCAGCGCAGGTTATTGACCTCGCGCGGGTCACTGCCGCTCGCAATGGCATCGACGAAGCGCGGGAACTGCACCTCGCCCTCGCCAATCATCACGTAGTCGAGCACCGTGAAGTAGAACGGGTCGGTCATGACCGGGTACGAGTTGCTCTCGATCGCCGAGCCACCCATGATGACGACCACATGGGGTGCGCGCGCCTTGACCATCTGCGCGATCTTGAGGGCGAAGAAGATCGCACTATCAAAGGGCACCGTCAGGCCGACGATGTCGGGGCGATCCGCGAGGATGCGGTCGACCAACCTTTCGAACACCTCCATCGGCGGGTCCGGCAGGCCCGGGGTGGGCGAGCCGAGGACGTCGTGGCCGACACGCCGCATGTTGAAGTACCCGTCCGGGTTGAGCGAGTAAACGAGCTGGAAGCACGCCCGCAGAACGTCGAACTTGCGGTTGAAGATCGCCGGATTGCTGAAGCGGTCCATGTCGCGCATCATCGCGATGGCGTCGTCGAGCTCCGCGATCATCGAACGGGGCATCGCCAAGAGCCTCTGCAACCGGCGCAGCTCCGCATTTTGCTCGGCATCCCGCGATCCCACGGCCTCGAGGTCTGCGGCAGCCGCCTCCATGAGGTCGTACCAGTGCTCGACCTTGTCCGTTTGCAGGGTTTCCCGCGCAACGATCTGGCCGGCGTCGTAGGCCTTCACTGTGTGTCCGGCCGCGTGCAGGACCGCGGTCAGGACCGGGATGGAGCTGCACGGCACGATCGGGATGATGGCGTCCGGCGGATGGATGAGGGCGACGCGCATGGTTGGAGCGGGGGAGACGGTGGGAGGCGGGAAGGGTAAGGATGTCGGCCTTGGGGGAGCAGCGACTGCCCAAAGGGGCCGAGCGCCGCACGAGTAAGCCCAAGCGCGGCCGTGGCTGGGGCCGCCCGAGGGGTGTATCGGACGGTCTATGCTACCAGCACCTTCCGTACGGTGCGGGTCGATCCAAATGCGCCCGCGCGGGAGACGGCGCTGCTGTCGGTGACCGGGGGATGTGTCCACATTGCGGTGCCAGTACGGGGGAACGGTGACCGTTCGGGATGGTTCCAGCATCGGAACGACCTTTGGATCAATAGGCCCGAAGCGGTGGTAAGCTTCCCCGCCGCCCACTGACCCGCCGCCGCGGCCGGTTGAACCTGCTTGGGCGCTTCCCACTCCGACGTCCCGATCCACTCCGTTCCGCCCGGCCCTGCCACGCCGTGGGATCCCGTCCCCCATGAAATTCAAGGTCTTTGTGGGCGCCCTGATGTGGGCGCTCTCGATTTCTGCGCTGCACGTGCAGCTCAACGTCGGCTGGGGAAGCTTGGGGCAACGCTTCAAGGTGATGCTGGGGATCGAACGGCAGGAGCTGCTCGTCGGCTTCCTGCCGGTGACATGACACCTCACCTGCCCGGTCACCAGTTGGGTGACCACAAACAGCGACACGGGTTCGGTCTTCACCGCGCGCAAGTTCACCGACTGGGCGACCGTGAAGGAGGCCCTGATGTCCAAGAAGATCGGGGCGAGCTTCATCCTCGCGCCGATGGCGATGCAGCTCGTCGCCGACGGAGTGCCCGTGAAAATCGTGTACCTCGGCCACCGGGACGGCAGCGCCATCGTCGTCGGCAAGGATTCGAACATCCAGACCTTCGAGGACCTGCGCGGCAAGGTCGTCGCGGTGCCCAACCGCTTCGCGAACCAGAATCTCTTACTGCGCAAGATGATGCGCGAGCGCGGGATGCCCTTCGACTCGATCGAGACCCGTGACGTTCCGCCGCCGGAGCATCCCACGGCGCTGCAGGCGGGAGCCGTGGACGCGTTCATCGTCGGCGAGCCGTTCTGCGCCAAAGCGGAGATGGATGGCGTCGGCCGCGTCCTTTACTTCACGAAGGACATCTGGCCGGGATTCATTTCCTGTGTGCTCGTCGTGCACGACGACTTCATCCGCGAGCAGCCCGAGCTCGTGTCGGAGTTGGTCTCCGGGATTTCGAAGTCGGGGCTTTGGCTCGATGAAAGCATGGACAACCGCTTCGACGCCTCGCACGTCGTCGGAACGCACTTCTACTTCCAAAAACCGCAGCTTCTGCAGTGGGTGCTGAGCCGCCCCGTCGACCGCGTGACATACGGCGACCTGAAGCCCCTGCGCGAAAACTTCGACGAGATCATGGACCTGGCGTTCGACACCGGAATCCTGCCGCGGCGCCTCGCGTTCGAGGAGTACGTCGATACCAGCTTCGTTCCGGTGGGTGAGCGCAAGGCCTGGGGGCTAGAAGCGCTCAGCTTGACCGAAGAAGCGGCGCGCCTGCGCCTCGAACCCAACGTCGCCCCCGACTTGGAGAAGCCCACATTGCCGCAAAAGACCCCGCGATGATGACCTTTGCCGCCCTCCAGAGCGCGCCGGCCGCTACCGCGCAGGAGATCGCCGATGGCCGGGGATACATGGCCGCCGTCGCTTTGCTGGCGACGGGTGTGGTCGCGCTGATCTTTGCGCGCCGGCTCTCGACGCGTTTTGAAGCTTGGGGCATGCCGATTGCGCTGGGCATCTTGATCCTCGGCGTATGGGACGGTGCGGTCGTCATGTCGCGCTCGACGATCTTCCCGCGGCCCATCGAAGTCTGGGGAGCCATGCTCGAGCTCGTCCGCTCGGGACGTGTCTGGGGTGACATCGCGGCGAGCCTGTTCCGCGTCACCTGGGGATACCTCCTGGCGGCCGCGATCGCGATCCCGACGGGGCTCGTGATGGGCTGGTACACACGCACTTTCCTCGCCCTCAACCCGATTGTGCAGGGCCTGCGACCGATCTCCCCGATCGCGTGGATTCCCATTGCGATCCTGTGGTTCGGCATCGGCGATGGGGCGGGTGTCTTCCTGATCCTGATCTCGTCGTTTTTCCCGATTTGCGTGGGCACGACTGCGGCGGTGCGCAACATCAGCCTCGTCCACCAACGCTCGGCGATGAACTTCGGCGTGCGCGGTCTCGACCTGTTTCGCAAGGTCATCCTTCCGGCGGCCTTGCCGCAGATCATGACCAGCATGCGACTCGCGCTGGGGGTCGCATGGCTCGTCATCGTCGCCGCCGAGATGGTGGGGATGGAGTCGGGATTGGGTTACCTGATCAACGACGCGCGCAACATGGGCAGCCGCTACGACCTCGTGGTGGCAACGATGATCGTGATTGGCCTGATCGGCATCGTCCTCGACTTCCTGATTCGTCGGCTCGAACACTTCGACGAAGTGCGCTGGGGCTACGTCAAACAATGAATCCGCAACCCTCAAGGCCGAAGGTCGTCCTGCGCGGCGTCCACAAGTACTTTCAGAAAAAGAAGGAGCTGCTGCACGTTCTCGACGACGCCAACCTCGAAGTGGCCGAGGGGGAGTTCGTCTGTCTGCTCGGCCCTTCGGGGTGCGGCAAGTCGACCCTTTTGAACATGTGCGCCGGTTTCGAGTCGATCGACAAGGGGTCGATCGAAATCGACGGTGAGCCCGTGCGCGGTCCCAACCCGCGCCGCGTGTTCGTGTTCCAGGAGTACGGCATCTTTCCGTGGATGAGCGTGTGGGACAACATCGCCTTCGGCCTTGCCAACCGCACGTTCAAGGAGAAGCACACCATCGCCCAGCGCTACATCGATATGGTCGGGTTGTCGGGCTTCGAGCGCGCGTTCCCGATGGAGCTCTCGGGTGGCATGAAACAGCGTGTGGAGGTCGCCCGCGCCCTGGCGGTCGACCCCGACGTGCTCTACATGGATGAACCGTTTGGAGCGCTCGATTCGCTGACGCGGTTGAACATGCGCTCGGAAATCGTGCGCATCTGGCGCGAAGAGAAAAAAACGGTGATGTTCGTGACCCACGACATCGACGAGAGCGTGCAGATTGCCCAACGGGTCGTCGTGATGAGCGCGCGCCCCGGTCGCATCAAGAAGGTGGTGGACCTGTCGGGCCTCGACCATCCGCGCGACCTCGACAGCAAGGAGTACCTGGCGGCGCGCGACGAGCTGTACGAGGCGATGGGGGTCTCGACGCGGATCGGCGCGCGATGAGCGCGCGGGTGGCCGGGCAGCCGGTAACGGGGAAACACCGCTCCGCGCTCCGCTTCGGCCTCGCCGCCTTGGCCCTCGGCGCGCTCGGCCTTGCCCCCGCGGGCGCAGGCGCCTTCGACGCCCACGCGGCGCTGGCCTTCGCCGTGTTCGCAGCGCTGCCCCTTGGCGCGTTTGCGGGTGCGTCCCGCGAGCCGCTCGGCGCGGGTTTGGCGGCCGCGGCGGGACTGCTCCTCGCCTTCGGCGCCGCGGTGGCCCTGGGGCCCCGCGCCGTGCCGACACCCGTGGGTGCGGGGGCCGTCTTGGTGGCGCTGCTCTTTGCGGGCCATGCCCTCGGGGGACAAAGCCGCGGGAGCAAGGCCCGACCGCCGGGCTTTGGCAGTGCCCTTGATGGAGCCAGCGCCGCGGCGGGCGGGCTGCTGGTGGTCGCGCTGCTTGCCGGGATTCCCGGCCGGGCCGGGCTGTCGCCCACCGGTTTTGCGCAGGGGGACCCGGGCCTTGGATCGCTCCTGCTCGACCTTTCGCCGCTCACCCTGGCGTTCGAGTGCGCTGGCATGGATTGGCAGACACATCCCGCCGTCTACGGCCCCGCGGGCACCGATTGGTTCTCGGGAGAGCGGCGTCCGTGGCGGGCCGGGGTTGCGGCGCCGATCGCGCTTGTGTTGGGATGCGGCGCGGCGCTGGCAGCGGCTCGGCGCGCCCGGTCCGCGGCGCCCGCGGGGCCCCCGCCGGGGGCCGAGACCGACGCGTCCGTCCCACCGCCTCCGCCGGAGCACCCATGACCCTGCGCAAGTACTTCTGCACATTCCCCCAGGAGCTCATCCGCGAGCCGATCATCAGCCACACCCTGCACGCGGAGTTCGATGTCGTGCCCAACATTCGGGCCGCAAGCATCACCGACCAACTCGCTCTGGTGGCGGTCGAGATCGAGGGTGATGGGCCGAAGATCGATCGGGCCATCGAGTACCTGCGCGCGCGTGGGGTGACCGTCGAGGAGATCCGCGACGGGGAGAACCCGACGCGGCTCGGCTGATGGGGGTGTCCGCACCGGTGGCGTCGCGCGCACCGGCGTTCCGCCGCGACCCGCACGCGACGGTCGGAGCACTGTGCGCGCTGCTCGCCGTGCTTTGCGCGGGATGTCGACAACTGGGTCGGTCCACCGCCGCGCCGACCCCGACGCGGGGAGCCGTGGTCAGCGAGCACCCGCTCGCCACCCAGGTCGGGATCGCGCTTTTGGAGCAGGGAGGCAACGCCGCCGACGCTGCGGTGGGGATGGCGCTCGCCCTCGCCGTGGTTTATCCCCAAGCGGGCAACCTCGGGGGTGGCGGCTTTGCGCTGTGGGTGCCCCACGGGGACCCTTCGCGCGCCACCGCGCTCGATTTCCGCGAGACGGCCCCGGCCAGGCTGGCACCCGAGGACTTTCTCGGCGCCGATGGGCGGCCGGATCCCCAGCGCTCGCTCGCAACCTACTTGGCGGTCGGGGTCCCGGGCAGCCCCGCCGGACTCGAGGAACTCCACCGTCGCCACGGCCGCTTGCCGTTCGCCACGGTCGTCGAGCCCGCGATCCGTCTCGCACGCGACGGCCATCCCGTCGATGCGTGGCTGGCGCGCGACTTGCGCCAGCCGGTCCTGCGCGCGCGTTTGGAAGCAAGTCCGGCCAGCGGCGCGGTCTGGTATCCCGGTGGCGCGCCGCTGCCCGAGGCTGCGCGGGTGGTGCAAGAGGATCTCGCGGCGACCCTGGAGCGGCTCGCGCGCTTGGGCGCCGCGCGGGGGTTCTACGCGGGGCCGGTCGCACAGATGATGGCCGCGGAGATGGAGCGCGCCGGCGCCCCCCTCGACGCGCTCGACCTCGCGGCGTATCGGCCTGTTTGGCGCCGTCCCCTCGAGGGCTGGTTCCGCGGCCGCTTGGTCCTCAGCTTTCCGCCTCCGAGTTCCGGCGGGTTGCTCCTGTTGCAGTTCCTTTCCATCGTCGATGGTTTTCCGCTGCAAGCCGAACGCCAGCGGGCCCTGGAGGGGCGCGCGGAAGACGGATGGGTCGACCCGGAGCTCGGTTTTGGCGCCCGCGCCGTCCACTGGTGGATCGAGGCGCTGCGGCGCGGCTTCGCCGACCGCGCCGAGCACCTGGGTGACCCGGATGCGGTGGACGTGCCGATCGACGAGCTGCTTGCACCCGATTGGATCGCGATGCAACGGGTTTCAATCGGCGAGCGCGCGGACCCGGATGTGGCGCCGCTCGTGCGTGCGCCAAAGGACGGCGGTTCACAGACGACGCACTTGTGTGTGCTCGACGGGGACGGCAACGCTGTCAGCTTGACGACGACGCTCAACAGCTCGTTCGGATCGGGCCACATGGTGCCCGGCACGGGTTTTTTGCTCAACAACCAGATCGACGACTTCGCGATCTTCGCCGGGGTGCCCAACGACTACGGCCTCGTCGGCAGCGCCGCGAATGCGCTGGCGCCCGGCAAACGCCCGCTGTCGTCGATGACTCCTACGGTCGTCGTCGACGAGAGTGGCGCCGTGCGCCTCGTTGTAGGCAGTCCGGGCGGGCCGCGCATCATCTCCGCCGTCGCCCAGGTCGTCTTGCGCCACCTCGTGTATGGCCAGGCGATCGGGCCGGCGGTGCGCGCTCCTCGGCTGCATCAGCAGTGGCGCCCTAGCTTGACGCTGCTGGAGCCCGGCTGGGCGACAGGTCTCGCTTCGGCGCTCGAGGAACGTGGCCACGAGATCGAGATCGCGACCGCCCGTTGGGCAAGCGTGCAGGCGATCGCGGTCGAGCCAGGTGGTGTACCTGACGTGGCGAGCGATCCGCGCCGCGGGGGGAGCGGAGCCGTGGTGGGTGGCCCCGCGACGCGGGCCACCCGGCCGGCCGACGGCCCGTAGACGGTTTTATCGCCGGGGTCGACGCCGTGCGCGTGTTGTGCTTCGCGTGCCCGTTGTGACGCGGTCCCCTTGGGGCTACGTCCCTTTGGGGCCACGTGCTCGCGGGCGCCCGCGATGGACGTCAGGCCGGGGCGCTGCGCCGGACGAAGAGGATTGATCCCCACCCCGCCGCCCTTGGATACGGAAACCTACACCCCCGTGCAGGCGTCGCTTTGCGAAGCGCCCACGCAGCCGAGCGCCGAAACCGCACGCGCGGCGATGCGCCGCAGCCAACTCGTGCGCGGGGCGCGGGTTTTTCTGCGCAGGCGGCTGCGTTTTGCGCGGCGGGTGCGACGGGTGCGCATCGGCGGCGAGGTGGTGCCGATCGGCAAGCTCGAGTGGCGCGGCCGGTTGTCGCCCGTGCGGCGCGTCGTGCTGTCTATCGAACTGCTGGCGGTGTTTGGGTTGTTCCCCGCGTCGTTGGTCGCGCTCCAGGATGCGGGTGTCCCCGTGCCGACCATCCCGGCGCTGCTGGTCGTCACCCTGCTTTCGTGGGGCATCCTTCTGTTCGACCCCGGTTTCAGCCGCCGCGACCTGACCGCCTGGAGCGCCCCGCGGCGCGAGGTGCGCCGTGTCCTCGTGCAGTTCGCCGCCTGCGCGTTGGGCCTCATCGGGCTGACGGCGTTCCTCGATCCGGCGCAACTTTTTGCGTTGCCGCGCCAGCAGACCGGGTTGTGGCTCGCGATTCTCGTCTTCTATCCGCTGCTGTCGGTGTATCCGCAGGAGCTCGTCTGGCGCGTCTTTTTTGTGCATCGCTACCGCCGGCTGTTGCGCTCAGACGTGCTGTCGATCGCGATCTCCGCGCTCGCGTTCGGTTATGTGCACCTGTTGTACGGCAGTTGGATCTCCGTGATCCTGACGACGATCGGCGGAGTATTTTTCGGGCTGACGTACCTCCGCACACGGTCCGTGGTGCTGGTGTCGCTCGAGCACAGCCTCTACGGCTGCTTCGTATTCACCGTCGGACTGCACGAGTACTTCTACAGCGGCTTCTGAAAGCGCGTTCGAACCCGCCTCACGGGTTTTCTTTCCAGAACGGTTGCCACTGGTCCCAATCGGAGTAGGGCGACCCGAGCCAACCCGCGTGATCCAACACCGTCGGTGTGGGATCGAACACGCCGTCGTTGTCCGCATCCCGGAACAACGTGTAGAGCTCCTGATTCGAATGGAAGTTTTCGGCGTACTGGCGCCGCACGAGGAGCACCCGACCCTCGTCGGGATAGTCCATCAGTTGGATGGACCCCACCTGATCCAGCGACGGATGGGTGCTGGCTGTCGCCATGACTTCCCACGTGACGGGCGTAGCGGTCAGGTCAAACCGCATGAGCGCGCCGACCGCCATATCGTGGCTGATGGCATAACGCCCCTGGGGATCGACGGCGAGTCCATGCAGCGGCCCGGTCACCGTCGTGAACAGCACCGTACGCTGGGACGCCATCAGGTCTGATCCGCCCGCGCGGGGCGCTTGCCACGGGCCACCGCCCACGACGTGGCTCGAATGCACCACCGGACCCAGCGGCGAGCCTAGGGTCGGCGCGGCGGGAAGTGGGCTGGCGTCTACTGCGAACCCGCGGTGCCGTTCTGGAAACACCCAACGTTCGAGGATGGCCGCGCCGTCGTTTTGAACCCCGGTCAAGTAGAGTTCGCCGCCACCGAGACGGGACGTTGCCCCAGTAACGAAGTAGGAGGTCCCCTCCGACCGTTTCAACGTTACCCAGTCTTCTGCCGTGGACGGGCGCTCGCGACGGACAATCTGCACACCGGTTCCACCCACGCTGTAATTGAAGTGGACACGCAGGTGTTCGCCTTCGAAGCCACGACCCATCGCCTGGATGTGTGTGATGGCGTCCGGAATTTTTAGCATGCCCGCGGACGGCGTTTGGAACGCGTCAACGCTCCACGTGTTTGCCGACAGGGGTGCGTGCGGAGCGGCCCAAGCGTAGGCCATCAGGGACGTGACGGCGCCAACGGACACGAAGCTCAACGTGCTGAGTCGGGTTATAGGGGAATGACGGTCGTGTTTCATGGAACGAAGGAATGTTGGAGTGGTTGGTCGAGGGACGGCCCAAACGGAGGGCCTCAGCACGCGTTGCATGAAGGGACCGGGGGACTGCTGCCCGGACAGATGGCATTGCGACGGGCGCGAAGGTTCTCCAACCACTGCGACCAGTCCGAATAAACGGCGCAAAGCGCTTCGGCGGCATCCTGCTGCACACCGCTGATCATCTTGCACATGAACGCGAGATCGTACTCGCCCATGGCAAAGTGAGTGCAGAAGTCGGCGGGTCCTCCGCCGTACTCCGGCGTGTGGTTGTACTCATGCTGGAGCGTCACCATGAGTAAGGTGACAAAGGCCTCCGGGGGGAAGCCCGCCATTTCCCCGAACGCCGCGACGTCGACGCTTATCGTCAGCGTGTCGTAGTCCACCGTGGCTATCCGACCCTCACCCATCGACCCGGCGGGCACTTCCTGCACGGTGTAACCGGCGGGCACGGGGAGACCCATCGAATCGAGAGCTTCAACGGCGAGCGCCAGGGGGTCGTACAACGTGCGCGCTGGCTCTGCCCGCGACATTGGAAGGGCAAGACAAGGAAAGCACCACGGCGAGCAAACCCACGCGTACGTGCGGGAGGAAAGGAATGGACACTCGCATCCGATGGATCTCCGGAAGAGGAGGTGCGTCGATCGGGACGGCCGACGCGGGTCGACCGGTCGGTCTCGGTAAGCAGCCGATCCGAGGCGAGGGGGGCGGCTGGCTCTGGCACACGCAGAACTCACGAAGCCTAGATGCCTGTTCGGGCAGTGGGAAGGGATCGCAAGAGTTTTTGTTCCGTTGTCTGGCGTGGGGTCCCACTTTCGAAGCCCAGACCGCCGCCCGGGGGTAGGAGGGGCCTGCTCTGCCCCACGTTCGGAAACGAAAACGGCGCGTCGAACACGCGTCGGGATGCGCTCGGGCCAGCCGCGGTCCATTCGGCCCGTGGCAAACTGGCCCGATGGAAGGATCGGGGAATCGGCGGGGCGCGTTGGCGCGCCTGCTCGGCTATGCGCGGCCGTGGAGCGGGCGCATCCGGCTGGCGGCGTTGTGCTCCGTCGCCAACAAGCTGCTCGATCTGGCGCCGCCGCTCCTGATCGGCATGGCCGTCGACACGGTCGTTCAGGGTCCCGATGCGTGGCTGGCGGGTTTTGGCGACCGCCGCGAGCAGTTGGTTGTCCTCAGCCTCGCCACCGTCGTCATCTGGGTGCTCGAATCCGCATTCGAATACGCGCACCAGCGGTTGTGGCGTGGGGTGGCCCAGGATGTGGAGCATGCGCTGCGCATGGATGCGTTTGGCCACGTGCAGCGCCTTGACCTTTCGTTTTTTGAAGAGCGCACGACCGGCGGCCTTTTGTCCGCGCTGGGGGAAGACGTGAACCAGCTCGAGCGGTTCCTCGACCGCGGGGCCAACGACCTCGTGCAGCTCGGCACGACAGTGCTTGCGATCGGCGGTTATTTCTTCTGGGTCGCGCCCGATGCCGCGTGGCTCGCGGCATTGCCGATGCCGTTCATCCTGTGGGGCAGCCTGCGTTACCAGCGCTGGCTGGAACCCCGGTACGCGGCCGTACGCGCGCGCGCGGGTGAGCTCGCAAGCGACCTTGGCGGAACGCTCGCGGGCATTTCGACCGTGCAAGCGTTCCGGGCCGAGAAGGAGGAAGCGGCGCGCATCGAACGGGCGAGTGTCGCGTACGCCGACGCCAACCGACGCGCGATCCGCGTGTCCGCGGCGTTCGTGCCGCTGATCCGGATGTTGGTGCTCGCGGGTTTTGTCGCCATCCTCGTCCAAGCGGGGTTTGCAACGATCGACGGGCACATGGAGGTGGGGATCTACACGACGCTGCTCTTCCTCACGCAGCGTCTGTTGTGGCCTTTGACGCGCCTCGGAGAAACCCTCGACCTCTACCAGCGCGGGATGGCTTCCGCCGCACGACTGTTCAGCCTGCTCGACGTGGTGCCGCGGGTGCGCTCCGGCAGCACGGTGCTTGCGCCGGATGCCGTGCGCGGCGAGGTGCGTTTTGAGGACGTGCGCTTTGGTTATCCAGGCCGCGGCGAAATCCTGCGCGGCCTCGACCTCGCACTGCCCGCGGGCGAAACGATCGCCGTCGTCGGCACGACCGGCGCAGGCAAAACGACGCTCGTCAAACTGCTCCTGCGGCACTACGACGTGGAGGGGGGACGCATCACCCTCGATGGCCACGACGTCCGCACTCTGGAGCTCGACAGCCTGCGTGGGGCCATGGCCGTCGTTTCGCAGGACGTGTTTGTGCTCGAGGGCAGCGTCGCACAGAACATCGCCCTCGGTCGACGGGGTGCGACCCGCGCGGATCTCGAAGCGGCCGCCCGTGCCGCCGAGGCGGACGGATTTGTCCAAGCGCTGCCCCAGGGTTACGACACGGCCGTCGGGGAGCGCGGCCAAAAACTCTCCGGTGGCCAGCGCCAACGGCTCGCCATCGCGCGCGCGATGCTTGCGAATCCGCGGGTCCTGATCCTCGACGAAGCGACCGCTTCGGTCGACAACGAAACCGAAGCGGCGATCCAGCGCTCGCTCGCGCGTGTGGGGCGCGGCCGCACGGTGCTGGTCATTGCGCACCGGCTTTCGACGGTTCGGCACGCCCACCGCATCCACGTGTTGCACGAAGGCCGCGTGGTTGAATCCGGCCGCCACGAGGAGTTGGTGGCGCTCGGGGGTGCTTATTCCGCGTTGTGGCGTGTACAAACCGGCGAAGCAAATCTCGACGTCGGCGACCTGTCGGGCGACGGTCCGATGCGAGAGGGGCCCACTGGAACCCGCGCGCGCAAGGGGGCCGTGCGATGACCGAGGGTGCGCGGTTTTCCACGGACAGGGAGGTCCTCGAGCGCGAGGTCACCCTCGAGTTTCTGCGCGCCCGCGGGCCGGGTGGGCAGCACCGCAACACCACGGAATCCGGGGTGCGGCTCGTGCATCCCCCGAGCGGAATCACCGTCATCGCCACGGAGCGGCGCAGTCAGCACCAAAACCGCGAGCTCGCGTTCGAGCGGCTGATCGAGAAGCTCGTCGTCAAAAACCGGCCCCGGCGCAAACGGGTGGTGACCAAACCCACGCGGGGGTCGGTGCGCCGCCGTTTGGAGGACAAGGGGCGCCGTTCCGAGTCCAAACAGCGCCGCAGCGGGCGAGACGACGGCTGACGACCCCCGTCCGGCCCCGCGTGGCCCCGCGTGGCGCCGCGTGGCCCCGCGTGGCCCCGCGTGGCGCCGTCCGGCCGCTGGCGACGCCTCCTCCTCGCCCCCCGCTGGCACCGGCGGCAAGCGGGGTCTTGTGCTGGAGGCCGCGGGGTCGGATAGGCTTCTTCAGCGTGGGGCGGCCCTGAGCCCCGCGAATCCGCCCGCCGCGCTGTCCGCCGGCCCCCTGAGGCTGGCTGGCCCACGAAGGTGCTGCCCATGCGACCCGAGCCGCGTCCCCGCCCCTGGGACCGTCCCCGCGCCCAAGGTTCCGCCCCGTCCGCCGGCCCGCCCGGTGTCTCCGGGCTTCCGGGGCGCTCCGGGCGCTCCGACCCGTGGGGCGCATCCCCGCTGGCGCGCCCCCGCGCCGTGGCGGCCGGCGCCAAAAGCGACCCGCCGACCCACGGCGCCCACACCCTCCGTCGGGTTCGCGGAACCGTGGTGGGTGTGGACCGGGGTGACGTGTTTGTCGACCTCGGACCGCGTCAACAGGGCCTGATCGCCGCGGCCCGTTTCCAAGCGCCGCCGTCGGTCGGCGACACGTTCGAGTTCACGCTGCGCGGGCAGGAGGACGGCCTGTGGCGCCTCGAGCTCGCGGGTGCGCGAACGCTCGCCGACTGGGAGCAGATGCGACCCGGTTTGCTCGTCGAAGCACGCATCACGGGCCTCAACCCCGGCGGGTTCGAACTGAAGATCGGCCCACTCCACGGTTTCATGCCGCGCTCCCACAGCGGCCTAGGCCGGCGCGATCGCCCGCGCACGCTCTTGGGCAAAACGCTCCCGGTCGAAGTCCTTGAAGTCGACCGCGAGCGGGAGCGTGTGCTCGTCTCGCGCAAGCTCGTCCTGCGTGCGGAGCGCGGCGGCGGACGCGCGCGCGAGTCGGTGGCCTTGCGCCCCGGTCAGGTGGTGGAAGGCCGCGTGTCGCGCCTCGCTCCGTTTGGAGCGTTCGTGCGCATCGGCACCCAGTTGGAAGGCCTCGTGCACCTGTCGAACCTCGCCCACGAGCGGGTGGAGGATGCGGGAGCGGTGCTTTCCGTCGGCCAGCGTGTGCTCGTGCGTGTGCTCTCAGTGCGCGCCGACGGCAAACGCATCGGCCTCGGTCTCAAACAAGTGGACCCGAGCCCCTGGCCGGCGCTCGAAGCGGCCGCGCGCCGCGGCGACGTGCAGCGGCCTTTGATTGTGCGTGTGGAGCCGACCGGGCTCGTGCTGCGCTTCGAGAGCGGCGTGGAGGGGTTCGCGCCGCGCTCGGAACTCGGACTGGACCACCGCGCGCACCTGCGCCAGTTTTTCCATCTGGGGACACACCTGGCCGTGCGTGTGCTGGAGGCGGACGGCGCGCGCGAGCGTTTGATCGCGTCGCGGCTGCACGCCGACGGATCACCGGTGTCCGAAGAGGAGTGGGAAGCGGATCCGCATCCGTTCATCGAGCGCGAACGCGACGGCGACTGCCTGTGGTATCCGGCGCCGCAGGTCGTCCGCGAGCGGCCCCCGGAGCCCGGGCGCGCCGTGCGCCTTGCGCAGGAGCTGCTGCGCGAGGTGCGCGAAATCGACGCCGAGTTGGACGCCGAGTTGGACGCCGAGGAACGCCTCGAGGACGAAGGGCGCGCGGGCGGCTCGACGGCGCGCGCGTCGTAGGGCTGCGCGGTGGTATTGCGCTGCGCGGTGGTATTGCGCTGCGCGGTGGTGCAGGGCCTTCGCCGACTCCGCGCGGACGGTCAGTCGATGCCCGCCCGCAGGAACGGGCGTGGCTCGAACCAGCGCCGCTCCAGCGACGGTCCGTACGTCAGGCCGAACTGCTCGAGCCCTACCCGCCGGATCGTGCTCACCACCTCGTCCACGTCGTCGGTCACGCGAAGAAGCTCGAGATCGATCGGGGCGATTGCACCTTCGATGAGGAGCCGCTCCTGCATGAAGGCGATCAAGGGTGCCCAATAGTCCACACCCATCAGGAAGAGCGGAAAGTTCGCGATCTTGCCGGTCTGGATGAGCGTGCAGGTCTCGAACACCTCGTCGAGGGTCCCGAATCCGCCGGGCAGCGCCACGAAGGCGTAGCTGTATTTGACGAGCATGACCTTGCGCACGAAGAAGTAGCGGAACTCGATCCAGCGGTCCACGTAGGGGTTCGGGACCTGCTCGAGTGGCAGCGCGATGTTGCAACCCAGCGAGTAACCACCGACCTCTTGGGCGCCGCGGTTGGCGCCTTCCATGATGCCCGGGCCGCCCCCGGTCATGACGGTGAAGCCCGCCCGCGCGAGTCCGGCTCCAAGCGCGCGCGCGGTGGCATAGTGGGGATGGCCTTCGCCAAAACGCGCGGACCCGAACACCGTCACGCAGGGGCCTACGAAGTGCAGCGCTCGAAAACCGCGCAAAAACTCCGCCCCGATGCGAAGCAAGCGCAGCAGCTCGGTACGCCGCCGCGCGGGACCGCGCAGGAAGAGACGTTCCTCCTTACCCGTAGAGCGCGCGCGGTCCTGGGGATCGTCGTCGAAGGGCGGCGGCGTGGCGGCGGCGGGCGGCATGGTGCGCAGTCTAGCCCGCGCCCGCGCCGCAGTCAGCGCTCCTGGTGTTTCACCCGCGCGACCCATGCGACGTAGTGCAGCGGGTCGCCGCTGGTTGCCTTGCGGTGTACGTAGGTGCGGCGCTCGATCACGTCGAGGGTTCCGCGTTCGACGAGGCTGCGAAGCAGCGCTGCAAAGCCGCTCTCCTCGCCCTCTTTCGTGAAGTCGCGCTTAAGGGTGAACGCGACAAGTCCGCCGGTGCGCACGCGCGACAACGCGCGGCGAAACACCTCGGGTGGGATGTCGTCGAAACCGAGGGCGGCCACACAGGTCAGAAGGTCCACTTCCAGATTCGCCCAGCGTGCTTCGAGCTGTGGCGGCAGCGCAAGCAGGTCACCGACGAGGAACTCGCGGTACAGACCGGGACGATCGCGCTCGGCGGCAGCCGCGGCTTCGGGGTGCAGGTCGATGCCCGTGAAGTTCTCCGCTCCAATCGCGGCCAAAGCCTCCGCGACACAGCCGTTGCCGGCGCCAAGATCAAGCACACGCGCGCGGTCGCGCGGCTGGCCGAGTTCGTCCCACGCCTGTGCGACCATTTCCGCGATAACTTCGGGCGATCTGCATTCGAAGAGGTTGTAGACGACCTTTTCGTACAGCCCGGGGATCGCGAAGATCGCGGGGTAATCGTGCATGCGGACTTCGCGCCATCCCGCGGGACGCCGGACGAGGAAAAACTCCTTGTCCTGCGCGAGTTCGCGGTTCGGGTCGGGGAGCGCGATCTCGATGCGCGCAATGTCGCGCTCGAGCCGCGTCGACGCGGATGAGGCAGGCGAAGTCGAGGATTTCATGCGGTGTGTTGGGGGTGGAGGTCGTGGGACGGGAGGTCGTCGGCGGCGCCCGATGCGGGGGATTTGTCCGCGCCGCCGGTGGTTTCGTCGATACGGGTGACGAGGTGCGGTGCCGCGTCCAGGTGTTCGGCTTCCATCAATGCGGCCACGCGCTCGAGGTTCGAGAGGATTGCCAGCTGCTCCCACCGCGCCAGTCGACCGAGTTCGCGCCGAAAGCGGTCCTGCAGCAGTGAAGGAGCGCGTCCGACGAGCTCGCGTCCCGCCGGCGACAGGTCGACGGCGAGCGTGCGGCGGTCGGTGGTGCCCGGGGTGCGGCGGACGAGGTCGCGCAACTCCAGGCGCGCGAGGATGCCCGTCACCGTGGGGTGTGAAAGGTGCAGGCTCTTGGCGAGCGCGCTCGGGCGCATCGGTCCGAGTTTCTCGAGCGTGCGCAGCGCCGCCAATTGGGGGGCGGTAAGGCCGAAGGTGTCGAGCAGGCGCCGCGAGTTCTGGTCGACCGCCCGCAGGATGCGGCGGATCGCGATCAGCACCTCGGTCTCGAGCGCGCTGTCAGCGACCGAAGACGTTCGTTCCACGGGGGGCGCCGTAGCGACCGAGGGCGACGGTCCGGCCGGACGGGGGCTGGCGGGCTCAGGCTTCATGGGTCGCGGCCCGACTGACGGCGAGCCACCAGAGGGAAGCTTAGCATGCGAAGTTCTAGGCTGCCACCCTGGGGCCGATGATTCGCGTCCC